>Ga0116182_1001373_pt1 | contig 25319 bp, 20 predicted proteins | sample AD_UKC077_MetaG_FD_89805 | JGI IMG/M metagenome (GOLD analysis project Ga0116182, IMG submission 89805) | Active sludge microbial communities of municipal wastewater-treating anaerobic digesters from USA - AD_UKC077_MetaG | ecosystem: Engineered > Bioreactor > Anaerobic > Digestate | place: USA...
CCGAAGTAGCCGTACTTGCGGATCAGCGCGTCGATCTGGGCATCCTCGCCGAACTCCTTCACGCCCGGCGCGAGGATCAGCAGCTCGCCGCCGTCGGCCATGGCCATGCGCGTGCGGTAAACCGCCTTGTTGCCCAGCCAGGTGCTTTTGAACTCGGAGGGATCCAGGTAGACCACGCATTTTTTGAAGGGTTTCGGCACCATCTCGAAGTTGACCTCGAGCGCGAGCGCCGCGGCGCGGTTGAAGACCTCGATGTCGTCGCCGACATAGAGTCCGCGCACCGCCATGCCGCCGTCGTCGGCGCGCCCCACGACCGTCTGCACGTACACGGTCTGCGGCAGCAGGTGGCCGAAGTGGTCGGAGCCGTAGTTGAAGAGCCGGCGCACCGGCGTGTCGGCGCGCCCCATGATGCGCTCCATACCGTAAACCGCGCCCACGAAGTGGCTGCGGTTGATCGCCACGGCGCCGCCGGTGCCGACGAAAAGGTTCTTGTTGTAGTTGGCCATGCCGATCACCTCGTGCGGCACCACCTGGCCGATCGAGAGGATCAGGTCGAAGCCGCCTTCGACGAGCAGCTTGTTCACCTGCACCGGCCACTCGAAGTCCAGCCGGCCTTCGGTGAGCTCGCGCACGTACTCCGGCGGCACAGTGCCCAGCGTCACCACGTCATTCCGCCAGTCGTGGGGCTTGAACAGGTGGAGCGGCATCGCGCCGAACATCTCGCGGAGCTGCGCCTCGGTCATCGGCGAATGGGTGCCGAGCGCCGGCAGCACGGCGGCCAGCCGGTCGCCGTAATACTCCCACACATACTGGGTCAGAATGCCGGCCTGAGAATGGAAGCGGGTGAAGTCGGGCGGCAGCACCAGCACCTTGGCGCGCGGGCCCAAGGCATCCAGCGCGGCGAACAACGCCTGCTTCATCTGCGGCCGGTCGAGCGTTTCACGCGCCGCGCCGCGGGCAACATACACCATGGCGAATCCTTCCTTAAAAATCCGGCGTTTAGTCTCGCACATCGCCTGCTTCAAATCAAGCCGACGCGCAAAATGGGGATTGTCGAAGCGGCGCGCGCTGCCGTATACTGGCCCCCGTTTATGCGAATCCTCACCCGATACGTGCTGCGAGAATTCCTGGTGCCGCTTGTCTACTGCCTGGTCGGTTTTCTGGGCATCTACGTGCTGTTCGAGCTGTTCGACTCCTTCAACCGCATTCTCGAGGCCAAGCCTCCGGTCACGACCGTCGCCGCTTTTTTCGCGGGGTACATCTCGCCCTATCTGGAGTGGCTGATCCCCGCCGCGCTGCTGCTGGCCGCGCTCTACACGATGTGGAACTTCTGCCGCCACAGCGAGATCACGGCCATGCGCGCCAGCGGCATCACCTTCCTGATCATCGTGCGGCCGCTGCTGGCGGTGGCGGCCGCGCTGGCCGTCGCGGTCACCTGCATCAACGAATTTTACGCGCCGTGGGCCTCCGAGCGGGCGCGCGACCTGCGCGAGGCGCGCTTCCAAGAGGTTTCGGACAAGGCTTTCGAGAACATCCCCTTCTACAACCAGCCCGCCGGACGCGTCTGGCGCATCAACCGGATGTCCGCCGCCAACCCGAATCTGCTGGAGGGCGTGCGGCTCTCGTGCGACCGTCCGGACGGCAGCCGGCTGGTGGACATCACCAGCAGCAAAGCCGAGTATCTCGACGGCATGTGGTGGTTTTTCTATCCGAAATACCAGTATTTTGACGAATTGAACAATCCGGTTGAGAATCCGATCCCCACGGTGGCGGCGATGCCGCTGCGCGCCTTCCCGGATTTCGACGAGCGGCCGCGCGATTTTCTGCTGATGAATAAAGCGTGGGAGTATTACACGGTCCGCGACATGTACCACTACCTGGCGACGCACCCCCATCTCACTCGCGGCGAGGTTGCGTCCAAGACCTTCGACATCCACGCGCGCCTGGCCGCCCCCTTCTCCTGTCTGATCATCACGCTCTTCGCGATCCCGGCGGGCGTCGCCACCGGGCGCCAGAGCGTCTTCAAGGGCGTGCTCATTGCGGTCGCGCTCTTTTTCGCCTTCTACGCGGTCTCGATCGGCTGCATGGTGTTGGCCAAGAACGCCCTGGTCCCGGCCATCCCGGCCGCCTGGTTCGGCAATCTGGCTTTTCTCACCGTCGGCCTCTACCTCTTCTACCGTCAGCGCTGAACGTTTCCACCACGAAGAGCACGACGTTTTTTATGACTCACCCTTTCTTCGTGTCGTGACGTCGTGGTCTGCATTTCGGGTTGCGGTCTCTGCCCGCGTTAGCTTTCCGCGGCTTGTATGCGCACCCGCAGCACGTTGTTGGAAATCACGCTCTGCACGTTCGCCGCCCGTTCCACCCGGCACGGCAGACGTACATGCTTCAGGTAGGAGGCTCCCCCCTCCTCGTCCGTCCGCATCGCCAGCGTCAGCGTGCTGCCCGCCGTGGTCACGCGCACGCTCTCGCGCGCCACGCCCTCAGGCAGCGCGAACAGAATCTCGAAACTTTTGCCGTCCTCGCGGATGTCCATCGCCGGACGGCTGGGCATCCGTTCCCAGTCCGATTCAACCAGCGACCGGGCAATCGCCGACATATTGCGCCGACCGGTCGAGACCCTCAGCCCCTCGACCGCTTTCGCGCGCGATTCAGGACGTCGCCATAAAACCTTGCGCGTCGCCCCCGCCGGCCCGGCCTCGTCCGCCGCCTCCCCCCGCCCGCGCAAATGCCAGGCGACACCCAGCAAGACAAACACGGCAAGCAGCAGCAGGCGATCACAAACCGCCCACGCATGTTTTAACGCTGTTTTCCCATTCATCTTTTTCTAATCCCACTGTTGGCCCTCTCTCAAGCAAGCAGAGGTCATGCCATCCCTCCTTCCTCCTTCTTCCTTTCCCCTTCTCAAACTCCTAACTCCTAATTCCTAATTCCTAATTCCTCCCGGGCTGTGTCAATCTGGCCGCTGGAACGCGCCAATCTGTCGCATCCCGGCTTGCCGCACCCATATTCCTTGCTTTATACTAGGGCTCATTCCTCGGCACAGTCCCTGCTTCTACCGAACGACATGACGGCATCTCTCGAACAACCTTCCGCACCGCGCCACGGCGTCTGGCGGCTGGAGATCGTCCTGCTGCTCGCCCTGCTGACCACCGCGCTCGGCGCGGGCGGCGTGCTTCATTTCCTGAAGTGGCAGCACGATAAGCAGGCGCACCTTGCCGCCACAGAGACCGTCCTGCAGGAAGGCGAGGCGCTGCTCGACACCCTCAGCGGCTTTAACATGGCCACCGCCACCAATCTCACGCCTGTGCGCTGGCGTCAGTTCTCAACCATCGTCGACAGCGCCTTCTCCGTGCGCAAGGACGTGCAGTCGATCTCGGTCTCGCGTGACGGCGTGACCCTCTTCCACCGCCAGGCCGGAGGCCTGCGCGACGCGCCGCGCCCGCCCCAGCCCCCGGGCATGACGCCTGCCGACACGCCGCCCGGCGAGAGCGAGACCGAGATGTCGCAGGGTTCGCTGGAGATCGGCGGCGTGCGCCAGCCGGTTTTCGTGATCACGCGCACGCAACGCCTGCCCGACGGCAGCCAGGTGGTGACCGAGGCCACCTTCAAGCGCGAGGCGGTGGGCGCCGAAGAGCAGACCGCCCGCGCCCTGGTCTCGTCGCTCTTCGCTTTCGCCGTCGGCGTGCTGATCCTCGCCTTCGCGGTCTGCGCCGGCGTGCTGCTGGTGGCGGTCGCGCGCGACCGCCGCCGCGAGGCGCGCGCCCGCCAGGAGGAACACCTGGCCTTTTCCGGCGTGCTGGCCAACGGCATCCTGCACGATTTCCGCAACCCGATGTCGGCCGTGCGCCTTGACGCGCAGATGCTCGGCAAAGAGCTGGCGCGCGACGACGGGTTCCGACCCGAGCGCGTACGCGACCTCGCCGGGCGCATCGCCCGCACCATGGCGCGCATGGACAAGATCTTTCAGGAGTTCCTCTTTCTCGCCCGGCCGGCGGACGAGCGCCCCGAGCCGGTGGATCTTGATCAGGTGGTGCGCGAGTGTGCCGACACGCTCGCGCCGCGCGCCGAACAGGCCGGCGTCACGCTGCGGGCCCTGCCCCACGATCCGCTGCCGCCGGCTGCGGCCTATCCCTTTGCCCTGCGCCGCGCCCTGCTGAACGTCCTGGTCAACGCCATCCAGTTCGCGCCGCGCGGCAGCGAAGTGACCGTTGTGCTGGGCCAGCAGGATGCGCTTCTCGCCCTTGAGGTGCTGGACCGCGGCCCCGGCATCCCGGCCGCGCGGCGCCAATCGGTCTTCGACATGTTCGTCACCGGACGGCCCGAAGGGACCGGCCTCGGCCTCTTCCTGGCGCGCACCGCGGTCCGTCGCTGCGGCGGCGACATCCAGGCGCTCGCCCGCGACGGCGGCGGCGCCCGCCTGCGCATCACCCTGCCCGCCGCCACCCCCAACCCCCCAACCCCCAACTCCTAATTCCTAACTCCTAATTCCCATGCAAGCTTCCCCCACACTCCTGATCATCGAAGACGATCCCGACAACGCCCGTTCGGTTGAAGAGGCCGCCCAGGACGCGGGATTCACCACGCGCTGCGCCGCCACCGGCCTGGCCGGCGTGGAGGCGTTTCAGCAGCAGGTGCCGGATCTCGTGCTGAGCGACCTCGTGCTGCCGGACATCGACGGCCTGCAGGTGCTGGCGCGCCTGCGCAAGCTCGACGCCGCCGTGCCGGTGATCATCATGACCGCTTACGGCTCGGTCGAGTCGGGCGTGCGCGCCATGCGCGAGGGCGCTTACGACTACGTGACCAAACCGCTGGAACTCGACGACATCCAATCCAAACTGCGCCGCGCCTATGAGACCGCCCGCCTGCGCCGCCAGGTCGACAAGCTCTCGCAAACCGTGCGCGAGAAATTCGCCTCCACCGCCATCATCGCCGAATCAACGGCCATGCAGGCCGTGATCACGCAGATCGAGGCGCTGGCCGACACCATGGCCACGATCCTGATCTGCGGCGAGAGCGGCACCGGCAAAGAGCTGGTCGCGCGCGCGCTGCACGTCGACTCCAAGCGCGCGGCCGGCCCTTTCGTGGCGGTCAACTGCGGCGCCTTCGCCGAAAACCTGCTGGAGTCGGAGCTGTTCGGCCACGAGAAGGGCTCTTTCACCGGCGCGACCGGCACGCACAAGGGCGCGTTCGAACGTGCCGACGGCGGCACGCTCTTCCTCGACGAGATCGGCGACGCGCCCGCCTCGGTACAGGTCAAGCTGCTGCGCGCGCTTGAAGAGAAAGAGGTGCGGCGCGTCGGCGGCCGCGAGGTCTTCAAGGTCAACGTGCGGCTGGTTTCCGCCACCAACAAGGATCTCGACGCCATGGTGCGCGAGGGAAGCTTCCGTGAAGACCTGCTCTACCGGCTCAACGTGGTGACCCTGCGCGTGCCGCCGTTGCGCGAGCGCAGGGCGGATATCCGGCCGATGGCCGACCGGTTTATCGCGCGCGCTGCGGCAGAGAACGGCAAGGCCATCGCGTCAGTGAAACCCGACTTCTATGCCGCCCTCGAAGCGCACGACTGGCCCGGCAACGTGCGCCAGCTCCGCAACATCGTGGAGTCCGCCGTGCTGCTCTCGCCCGGCGGCGTGCTCACCGCCGCCTCCGTCAATGTGCCGACGTCCCAAGCGCGCACCGCCGCGCCCGTCCTGCCCGGCGCGCTCGCGATTCCGGCCGGCATGACGCTGGAGCAGCTCGAGCGCGCGGTACTGGAAGCCAAGCTCGTGCAGAACGCCGGCAACCGCACGCTGACCGCCGACCAGCTCGGCCTCTCGCGGCGCACCATCCAGCGCAAGATCAAAGAGCACAATCTGCCGTTTTAACTGCCTTGCAAATGTGATATGATCCCGACTCCTTTCTGAACCCCGAACGGACGACCCGCCCATGAACAGAATTCTTAAGAAAACACAGCTTTCAGACGATGTTTACCGCATGGAGGTTGAAGCGCCGCTGATCGCGCGCGAGCGCAAACCCGGTCAGTTCATCATCCTGCAGATCGACGACCAGCTTGGCGAGCGCATCCCGCTCACGATCGCCGATGCCGATCCGGCGCAGGGCAGCATCACGTTGATCTTTCAGGCCGTCGGCCGAACAACCCACCTGCTGGCGGACAAACAGGAAGGCGACACGATCGCCGCGCTGCTGGGACCGCTCGGCCAGCCCACCCACATCGAGAAGGTCGGGCATGCGGTCTGCGTGGGCGGCGGCATCGGCGTCGCGCCGCTGCACCCGATCGCCCAGGCGCTCAAGGCCGCCGGCAACCGCGTCACCATCATCATCGGCGCGCGCAACCGGTCGCTGATCATCCTGGAAGAGGAGATGCGCCGCATCGCCGACGAGCTGATCATCGTCACGGACGACGGCTCCTACGGCCGCAAGGCGCTGGTGACCGAGCCGCTGAAAGAGCTGTGCGAGCAGACGCCCAAGCCGGATCTGGCCGTGGCCATCGGGCCGCCGATCATGATGAAATTCTGCGCCGAGACCACGCGCCCCTACGGCGTGCACACGGTGGTCTCGCTCAACACCATTATGATCGACGGCACGGGCATGTGCGGCGGCTGCCGCGTCACCGTGGGCGGCAAGACCAAGTTCGTGTGCGTCGACGGGCCGGAGTTCGACGGCCATCTGGTTGATTTCGACAACATGATGAAACGCCTGCGCGCCTACAAGCCGCGCGAAGACGCCGACCACCAGGCGCACCACTGCCGGCTGGATGAAGCGGCTGCCCTCCTGACTCCTCATTCCTAATTCCTAACTCCTATCTTCTAACTCCTGGTCGCCCGGACTCTTATCATGCACACATCTCCCGAATCCCTCCATCAGGCCGCCGCCGCAACTCTGGCGGCGTTACAGGACCAGCCCCTGACCCCCAAAGCGCGCATGGCGATCCCGGCGCAGGCGATGCCGTCGCAGGATCCCGCCGTCCGGCGCGGCAACATGAGCGAGGTCGCGCTCGGCTACTCGGCCGAGCAGGCGCGGCTGGAAGCTAAGCGCTGCCTGCAGTGCAAGAACGCGCCGTGCGTGCAGGGCTGCCCGGTGCGCATCCGCATCCCCGACTTTCTCAAGGCCGCCGCAGACGGCCGGTTCGACGAGGCGGTCGCGATCATTCGCGAGAACAGCCTGCTGCCGGCCGTGTGCGGCCGCGTCTGCCCGCAGGAGGTGCAGTGCCAGGCGCCCTGCACGCTCGGCAAGGCGCTTAAGGATGTCGACAAGGCGGTCTCGATCGGGCGCGTCGAGCGTTTTGTCTCCGATTTGGAACGCGAGAGCGGACGCCAGGCCGCGCCTGAGATCAAGCCCGCCACCGGCAAGAAGGTCGCGGTCATCGGCAGCGGTCCGGCCAGCATCACAGTCGCGGCCGACGTGCGCCGCGAGGGTCATGAGGTCACGATGTTCGAAGCGTTCCACAAGCCCGGCGGCGTGCTGATCTACGGCATTCCGGAGTTCCGTCTGCCCAAGGCGATCGTGCAGAACGAGATCGACCTGCTGCAGCGCATGGGCGTCAAGCTGGAACTGAATTACGTGGTCGGCCGCACGCGCAAGATCAAAGACATGCTGGCGCAGGACGGCTTCGACGCGCTTTTTGTCGGCACCGGCGCGGGGCTGCCCAAGTTCATGAACATTCCGGGCGAGAATCTGGTGGGCGTCTTCTCCGCCAATGAATACCTGACGCGCGCCAACCTGATGAAGGCCTACGACACCGAACACGCCCACACGCCGCTCTACACCTCCAAGAAGGTGGCGGTGCTGGGCGGCGGCAACGTGGCGATGGACGCGGCGCGCATGGCGCTGCGCCTCGGCGCGGAGGAGGTGCATCTGGTCTACCGCCGCACCGAGAAGGAGATGCCCGCGCGCGTCGAGGAGGTCGCTCACGCCCGCGAGGAAGGCGTGGCCTTCCACATGCTGCAGAACGCCGTGCGCATTCTCGGCGACGGGCAGGACCGCGTGACCGGCATGGAGTGCCTGCGCTATGAGCTGGGCGAGCCCGACGCCTCGGGGCGCCGCAGCCCGGTGCCGATCCCCGGCAGCGAATTCCTGATGGAGGTCGACACCGTGATCGTCGCGATCGGCAACGGCTCCAATCCGCTGATCAGCCAGACCACCGAGGGTCTGGCCGTCAACAAGTGGGGCAACATCATCGTCGACGAGACCGGCAAGAGTTCGATCGACGGCATCTACGCCGGCGGCGACATCGTGCTGGGCGCCGCGACCGTGATCCTCGCGATGGGCGAAGGCCGCCGCGCCGCCGCCGCGATCAACGCTTATTTGGCTGACAAAGTCTGAGTCGGACTTGTCCGACTTGTCTGACCTGTCCGACCCGTCGGAAACCCCCATGCACCGCCTGACACCCAGAGATTACACCGTTCCCGAGGAGATCTCTCACAGCGCGATCCACGCGCTGGGCAGCCATCTGGGGGCGGCGATGCTGGCGCTGATGGTGGTCTTCGGCGCGCAGAGCGGCGAGCAGGTGGCGTGGAAGGTGGTCAGCGGCGCGCTCTTCGGCGCCACGGTGATCCTGCTCTATGTCATATCGACCGTCTACCACGCGGTCACGCATACGCGCGCCAAGCAGGTACTGGAGGTGTGCGACCACATGGCGATCTACTTTCTGATCGCCGGCTCCTACACGCCCTTCACGCTGGTCACGCTGCGGCCGGAACACCCGGCGATCGGCTGGACCATCTTCGGCATCGTGTGGGGATTGACCGTGTTGGGCGTGGTCTTCAAGGTCTTCTTCACCGGGAAGCTCCGCGTGGTTTCGACTCTGGCATACGTCGGCATGGGCTGGATCGTGGTTTTCGCGATCCGGCCCCTGATGGACGCGCTGCCGACCGCCGGCCTGGTCTGGCTGCTGACGGGAGGGGTGCTCTACACCCTGGGCACGGTCTTCTACCTCTGGCGCCTCATGCCGTTCCACCATGCGGTCTGGCATCTTTTCGTGCTGGCCGGCACGCTCTGCCACTTCTTCGCCGTGCTGTTCTATGTGATGATGTAAAGAACGTTCAACGTTCAACGCTCAACGTTCAAGTAAAAAAGTAAAAAAAACGTAGGGCTTGGCAGTCGTTCGCAGTTCTTCCCACTTGAAGCGTTGAAAGTTGAACGTTCCCCACTTGAACGTTGAGAGTTGAACGTTGAGCGTTTTTTCCCGTTTCCCCACTTGAGCGTTGAGAGTTGGGCGTTAAACGTTGAGCGTTCTTTCCCCTTCTTCTGTCAGGGGCTCACCGCCCGGTAAAAGCGTATGGGCACCGTGCTCGTGTCCACGACCTCCGTAACCGCGATCCGGAAACGGACGACGTTCGTCCCGCCGGGCAAGCACGCTGGTTTCGGCGGTCCGGGACGTCCCGCCGTACTTGAAGCACGGCGGTCATGGCACCACCGCCTCGGCCTCGGGGTCCGTCACCGTGTGGGGCCAGTCACGCCACGCGACGCACAGCTTCGCCCTCCATTTCCCGGGCGAAGCGCAGTGTGGAGGGCGAGGCTGCGCCGAGCCGCGGCTTATCTTAGCGCCATTCCAACCTGGTCCTTTGTACATCGTTGCTTGCATGCAAAAGGTTCCGGATATTGCAGAATCGAAATTAAAATTGTTGCAAAATCGAAAGTGTTGGCGTTGCAAAATCGAAATTACGATGATACTCTGTTGACATGAACGCCTATGAACCACGATTGATTGACGACTTGGTTGAACGGAAGCTGAAATCCTCGGGAGCGCTTGTGCTCCGTGGCCCAAGGGCTGTCGGAAAAACAACCACGGCGTTGCACCATGCCGCCAGTTCCGTTCGTCTTGACCAGCGCGCAGAATGGATCCGCGCCGCAGAGCTGACCCCCGAGGCTCTTTTGACGGGTGCGGTCCCGAGATTGATCGACGAATGGCAACTCGCGCCGTCCATCTGGAATTCCATCCGGGCGGAGATTGACGCGCGCGGACTACCCGGCCAGTTCATATTGACGGGCTCCGCCGCGCCCGCCGAGGACAGGACACGGCATACCGGCGCTGGGCGCATGGCGAGGCTGACCTTGCGTCCGATGACGTTGTCCGAACAGGGGAAGAGCACGGGGCAGGTTCATTTCGCAGACTTGTTCAAAAAAGGAACGGCTCTGGGCGGTATGAATGGACCGACCGTTCCGGAGTTTGCGGAGTTCATCGTCAAAGGCGGCTGGCCAGCGTTGCACAGGTTGGATGCCAGTGCCGCGATGGATGCGCTGACTGACTATGTGGATAACCTTGCGGATGTCGACCTCCGGACGGTTGACGGTCGTCCCGATCCTCTTAGGATGGCTGCGCTGTTCAAAGCGCTGGCCAGAAACACCGCCACGGAAGCGTCGCTCCAGAAATTGGCGGAGGAGGCCGAGATTCCCTCTGGCAACCTCTCGGTACCGACCGTCAGGAAATACCTGGATCAACTGGCGAGGATCTTCGTGTTGGAGGAACTGCCCGCCTGGAAGCCGCACATCCGATCAAGCATCCAGACGCGGGTCAAGCCGAAATGGCATTTTATCGATCCTTCCCTCGCGACCGCCGCGCTGGGCGTGACTCCCGGCGGCTTGCTGAACGATTTAAACGCGATGGGGCTGCTGTTCGAATCGCTTGCGGTCAGGGATCTGCGGGTTTACGCCGATGTTTCGGATGCAAAAGTTTTTCATTACCGCGATTCAACCGGTCTTGAAATCGATGCCATCGTCGAGCGCCGGTGCGGCGATTGGATCGGGGTCGAGGTGAAACTCGGCGGCGAGCGTGCGATCGAGGGAGCCGTGGCGAACTTCGGCAAGCTGCGCACCCGCCTGACGGAGCCGAAGCTCTCGCGCCTCGCCTCTTTCTGCGTCATCACCGGCGGACAGGCCAGCTACACGCGCCCGGACGGCATCCATGTCCTTTCACTCGGCCATTTGCGCGCATGACTGCGGCGGCGAAGTGCGTGCCCAAGGCCCCCGTCACGCTGATGAAGTCCGTGTATTCGGCGTTGTGCTCGACGGCGATCATCTGGCTCTCCTCCAGTTCGTCCCAAGGACCCGCGTCGAACACCCGTTTGGCCAAGACGTAAAAGACGTTGCAGAATTGCCGAATTGCCCGTGTTCTTCGTTTTGATCCCTTGTGCCGCGAACCGTCTCATGTTATAATATGTATACCTTAAGTAAGTATATTGGGGGTTGACTATGGAAGCGTAATTGGTTGATTTCAGAAAATCGGATGGGGGATATCCAGGCGGCGATATCGCGTCGCGAGCGTATTACAGTTACTTCACACGGAAACCCTTGGGCGGTGGTCATCGCCTAGGAGGACTTCAAGGAAGTCGCGTTGCTTAACGTAATCGAATTCAAATAAGGATCCATCCTATGCACAAACGATTCCTTGGCCGTATCACCCGCCCAAGCATGCTTCTCGTCTGTCTATGCGGGGGCACCGCCGCAGCGGATACCCCGTCCGCATCGATGCCGGCTCCGGTGCCGCGCATCGAGCGTGTCGTCCCATTGAAGCAGGATCCGGCCGTCGAGGGCAGCTTTTTCAGCGAGGACTTCGAGGCGCTGGTGGCGCTCAAGGACCGTTTCTTCGATGTCGCCGAGGGGCCCGGCAAGTTCAGCATTTCCGAGGCGGACGCCTTCGACGGGAAGAAGGGGCTCGACCAGTCCTACATCAACCGCCAGACCTATGACGCGCCGGACAAGGGCAGCGCCGGCTGGGTCTCGCGGTTCTTCGGCGACAGCCCGCTCTTCGCCTCCCGGATCGAGGACAAGACCCAGGTGACGCGAATCTATGCCCGCTGGTACCACAAATTTGAGGATGGCTTCGATGCGGTCGTCGACGGCAAGGTTCACTTCCCGCCCAAAACCGCGCGACTCCGCTGCCAGGGTGCCGGCCACACGCGCATCTACACGGTCCACTACTGGATCGATAATGAAAGCCCCGAGGCCTTCATCGCCATCGAGCGCCACACCGCCGCGCCGGGCACACACCGCGAATGGATACCCAAGTCGGTGACCCGGTTCTCGTGCAGCAACCCGGAGAACATCGGACGCTGGGTGCACATGGAGCTGGCGGTGACTCTGGGCGACAAGCCGCGCAGCGACCACGTTCAGGCCTGGGCGGATGGCAAACTGATCGCCGACATCCCCAACGATGATCTGAGCGCCGGATGGAAGAAGATCGGGCTCACCGAGATGATGTGGGACGCCTACTGGAACGGCGGCAGCCCGAAGGATCAGCACCGTTACTACGATGCCCTGGCCCTGTCCCAGAGCGGCCCCATCGGCCCGGCCCGCAGCGGTCCGAACCCGGAGCTGCGCCTGGCCGCCGGCCATCCGAAGGCGGAGGCCTTCGAGGTGGAAGTTGCGGAGGGTGCGCAGAAGCCACTGAGGCCTGACAAAATGTATGACGGCGTCCCCGGCACCTTTCATCCGATCGAGATCGACTGCGTGGTCGTGTGGAGAGGCGGGGTGAGGGGCAAGGACCGGCTGACCGTCGATACAAAGAACGGTGTCTTCGCGGGGCCGCGCGCGGGCAAGGACGGCCTGGACGACAACGTCCTGCACTTCGTCCGCATCCGCGAGAGCCTCGGCGGCACCTGGTCGGCCTGGTCCGGCTGGCACGCGGGCTTCGCCACCGCCTGGAAGAGCGGGGCCAAGTCCGGGGAACGCACGCTACCGTGCGGTTACCTGGCACGGTAGGATCCGGAGGGTCGGATGTATACGGACCATAAAATGGCTGTTTCACGCCTCGCTCACACGTTGTTTGTCGCTCTTTGGCCGCTGTTTCTGCTTCCCTCGCTGGCTGCCGACGTCGGCTTTGTGGCGGTCATGAAAGGTCAGGAGTTCGCCCAGACCAGCGATCAGATCGTCGCTCTGGGCGAGTGGCGGATTTGGAACGAAACCGGGGAAGTTCAGAACGAGGGGGAGCAGGAAGAGCCGCCATACGTGTTCCAGGCGTTGGCGTTCGGCACTGCGCCGGACTCTCTGTTTTCCGGCAGCGTCACCGTGCCCGGCGGTGAGGTGATGAACCTGCTGCGGGATGTGGAGGAACCTGAATCCGCCGAGATCAGCGCCGAAAGCGGATATCACGCGCCGCTGGATCTCAACACCGCGCGCCCGGATGGCGACTACGCCGTGATGTTGAACGAAGGCGCATATGCCACGGTTTTATCATTGACCGGCGACACGTATCCACCCGTGCCGCACATTACCAATTTCAACGCCCTGCAAGCCGCCGCCGCATCTTCTCCCGTCACCGTGCAGTGGTCCGACATGGGCGGAACCGCGCAGGACTTCATCCGTTGCCAAGTCATCCAGCTCGGCGGCGAGAACGACGGTATGGTCGTTTGGCAAAGCGGCGCGCCCGGATCTCCCGGCGCATTGGACGGCACCGCGACACAGGCGGAGATCCCTGCCGGGACGCTGGTGGCCGGCACCGACTATCAGGGCGAGGTGCTGTTTGTCAAGACGGTGGATATCGAAACCTCGCCTGCGTTGGCGACTGCCGGTTATTACAAGCTCACCGGTTTCCGCATCCGCACCGCCGCGCTGTCCGACACGGCGCTCGGCTCCACCTTGCTGCTACCCAATCCGCAGGACGGAGCACACGAGGTGGCATGCGATTCCGCTGTGGCTTTTCACTTTTCCCATCCCATGTCGCCCGCACACATCTCGATTGCCTGGACCAAGGACGGCGGCCCGTTAAGCACGGGAACCTTCAGTTATCAATGGACGCAAGGAGACACGGCGCTGCTATGCAAGTTCTCCGATGTTTTGCCGCCGGACAGCCAAATCGGCTGGACGCTCAACCTCGCCGGATTCCGGGACGCCGCAGGCTTCGCCCTCAGCGGCACTCCTACCGGCTCGTTCCGCACCGGCACGGACATGCCCGAAACCCCGCCGGATGTCGGGTTCATCGGCTTGTTCAAGACGCACTATCATATCCAGACCAACTCGTCCCCCGTGTCGGATGGCAGGTTCGAGGCCATTGTGGATGTAAAGGCCCATGCTCCCAACCGCTTGAAATCCGCCACTCTGACCGCAGCGGCAAACGGTCGCAGCGGACCGCTTTATGCTGATCCCTGGAATGGCGACGAATACGAAGTGCCGGGCGAATACGGCTCCAAGACAGACCTCGACCGCTTCTATCCGAACGGCGATTATCAATTCGCCCTGGATGGGCTGGACGACGGTTCGCAAACCGTCACGCTCAGCCTCGGAACGAGCGATCAATACCCGGACGCCCCCACCGTCACCAATCTAGCCGACTTGCAGACGGTCGATCCCGCAGCGCCGCAGATCATCACATGGGACGCCCTGGCCGATTGGAACAATGACTTTGGAACCCTCGCCCCCGGCGACGGCCTGATCGAGCTGGAAATCCTCGATCAACACGGCACCGAGGTGGTGTGGGTCGAAGGCACGGATCTCGTGAGCGGCACGCAATATGAAATCCCCGCTGGCACCCTCAAACCAGGCCGCAGTTATCAGGCGACTTTGTATTTCGTGCGCATCACCGACCTTGACGTCGCGTCCTACCCTGACGCCGTCGCCGTGGCGGCTTTTGAAAGCCAGACCCGCTTCACCCTGCAGACCACCGGCGAGCCGGCGGCGCCCGTGCTTGATTTGCAGCTCTTCGGCGGCACGGCCCGCATCTTCGCCAGCGGCGGCGAAACGGACCAGCCCTACGCGCTGGAAGTTTCGCAAAACCTGCAACGCTGGACGCCGCTGGATCAGTATTGGGACAACGGGGCGACCTATCAATACGACGACGTGGACGCGCAATATCTCCAAACGCGTTTCTACCGCGTGCGTGAATGTTATCCCAACGAGGAAGTGTCACCCCGCATCGCCATCCAAGGCACCGTCTGGGCCAACAGCAGCCACGCATTACCGGTGGCCGGCGCCGTGGTCGGCACCAGCCTTGACGGACAGACTGTCGTCACGGATGCGCAGGGCCGCTTTTTCCTGGTGACCGATACGCCGTCACAAAATGGCGGGGCGTGGTACGAGATCACCGTGAGCGCGGGACTTGCGACTCTCAACTTTGGCTTTGGATACTGGGGCGATCAGCCGCGCGACCAGGTGTTCGAGATGGAATAAACCATGCAAGGTGTTCCCCTTCGATCTGCGCCTGCACGCGCGGGTGGTGAACGGCGTCAACTTCGTGACGCTCGACGCCGTCTACGGCTACGTCTGCCCCGACGACGCGCGACTTCATCGCGTATCTCAAAACCGAGCCCCTGTTAAAGGGCATCCTTTCGGGCCATCTCCACATCACGGTGCGGGAGCGCTTCTCCCCGACGGCGTTGCTGTACGTCGCGGGCGGCAACTCCCTGTTTCACGGCCAGGAAGTCACGTTCGCCTGATTACGATTTGACCTCTTTGAGCACGGTCGTGACGGCTTTGAGGATGCCGGACACGTTCGCCAGGTCGGAGGGGATGATCATCGTGTTGTTGGTCTTGGCGAGCTTGCCGAATTCGTTCAGATACTGCTGCGCGAGTTGCATATTCACCGCGTTCATGCCGCCCTGATCGTTGATCGCCGAGGCGACCTGGCGGATGCCGCTGGCTTGGGCCTCGGCCACCAGCAGGATCTCCTGCGCACGGCCGCCCGCCTCGTTGATGCGCTTCATCTTCTCGCCCTCAGAGATCGCGATCGCCTGCTGCTTCTCGCCTTCGGCGCGATTGATCTTGGCCTGGCGGTCGCCCTCGGATTCGGCGATCAGGGCGCGCTTTTCGCGCTCGGCGCGCATCTGCTTCTCCATCGCGTCGCGGATGGTCTGCGGGGGCGTGATATTCTTGATCTCGTAGCGCGTGACCTTGATGCCCCAGGGGTCGGACGCCTTGTCCACGGCCTCGACGATCGCGCCGTTGATGTGCATGCGCTCCTCAAAACTGCGGTCCAGCTCCAGCTTGCCCATCTCGGAGCGCATGGTGGTCTGCGCGAGCTGCGTGGTGGCGAAGAGGTAGTTGCCGATGCCGTAGGAGGCTTTGGCCGGGTCCATCACCTGAAGGTAGAGGATGCCGTCGACCTCGACCGTGATGTTGTCGCGCGTGATGCACTGCTGCGGCGGCACGTCGATCGCCTGCTCCTTGAGCGTATGCTTGTAGGAGACGCGGTCGATGACCGGCATCAGCAGGTGGAGGCCCGCGTCGAGCGTGCAGTGGTATTTTCCCAGCCGCTCCACGATAAACGCCTGCTTCTGCGGCACGATGCGCACGCACTTCCAGATGGTATAGACCACAACGAACGCGATCAGATAACCGATGAATTGGGGTTGCATGACTCTTTCCTTCTTTTTTTCAGAATGTCAGACGCATCTGATCCGCCAGACGGGTCTGACATCCTCGTGAACATTAAACTGCTTCAACGCTGACAGTCAGATTTTTTTTGCCGGTCACCCGGACCGACGCGCCGGCCGCCAGCTCGCATTCGGCCTCGGCGTTCCACGTCGTGCCGCCCAGCTCCACGCGGCCCGGCCGGTTGGGGGCGATCGACTGAGTCACGACCGCCAGCTTGCCGGTGAGGGCGTCATCGGGATTGTCGGAAATCTCGCGCGCCCCGCTGAAAACCGATTTGAGACTTTTGCGCAGCAGCACGATATACAGCACCGACAGGACGGAAAACAGAATCCACTGCCAGCCCTGCGCGAGTTCCGGTGCCAGCCAGACGATCAGCGCCAGTGTCAGCGCGGCCAGCCCGAAGAAAAGCGACACCAGTCCCGGCGTCATGACTTCGATGAGCATCAGCGCCACGCCGGCATAGAGCCAGTAGACCGCCGTCATTCTCATACGCAACCCTCCTAAAAAAACATATTTCCTTTATGTGTCTTGAGATTAAATCAGGTCGCCACCGGCTTGGCAAGGAAAAGCGGCGAGCCGAATGCAATCGATGGGGGACAGGGGTGCGCCAAGATCATGGGTTTCGGATGAAGAACATGCACAAGATCGGGAGCACGGACGGCCCCGTCCGCGGAAAAGGCTGCTGGTTCGCTGTTTTCATCTGCACGCCGCCCGGCCGTTATAATTCAGGATGCGAATAAGCTTCGGTTGACTATCGGGGGGGGCTTGGTTTATCATGAACCAACCTTCTTTAATTGCAGGAGAGGTTTTTTTAAAAACCGAATGAAAAGGGAGCAGTCCCCATGATGGAGCAAGCAGGAGTCTTTCGGGCAAGTGTGTGTGCCGTGGCGGCCGTCTGCATGACGGTTGTGCGCGCACAGGATGAGGCTCAGCCGGCTGAGGCGGGTGGGCAGGCTCCCGCGGCCGAGCAACAGGGAGCGCCAGCCAAGATTTTCATGCCGTTGGTGCGTTTGGTGCAGATTCGCGGCGTGTGCGAAGTGAACAATCCTGATGCGGGGGTCTTTGTCCCAGCGGTTGAGAACAAGGTTTATCCGCTCGGCTCCCAATTCCGCACCGGTCCCAACAGTTCGGCCATGCTGGTCTTCTCGGCGCAAGAGAGCGTGCAGCTTCTGGCGCAGACCGAGGTGACCGTTGCGGCGCCGGCAGCGAACGCGGACAGCCGCATGGTGCGTCTTGCAGCCGGAACGATCAAGACCAGCCTGCGCGAAAATCTGCCGGAGGGCAGCTTCGGCGTCTGCACGCCCAACGCGGCGTGCAAGAACATCGAGGGGCGCGGCGAGTACTCGCTCTCAGCCGATGCGACGACCGAAACGCTGCAGATCGCCACCATCACCGGGGCCGCGCGCATTGAAGGCGCGCACTATCACATTCCGGCGCTGCGCGCGGCCAATACGGTCACCATCGTGACCTCGCAAGACCGAGCGTTCAGCCGTCTGACCAGCGTGTCCGGCGACTTTGCGATCATCCTCAACAAGGGTGAAGAGGATCCGGTCAACTTCGGCATGTCACCCAAGGCTGTCGTCAAAATCTGGCGCGAGAATGCCCCGGTGGGAGGCCGCCCGGTCATCGCCGTGTTGGTGGTCAGCCCCACCGGCATCGCCAAGCACCGTTTCGCCTATGCTGAAGGACGTGCGGGCGTCGCCACCGGTGAGTTGATCGATCCGGCCGCAACGGCCAAAGAAGATGAAGACCTGCCTGTGCTGCTTTCAAAAGACGCCGCTGATGCGCCTAAAAACGAGGTCGGGAACGATACCGAGAAGACTGAGACAAACGACGACCAATAACGGTGTTGCGGAGTTTTTTTGGGAAACCGGCGGCCTGCGCAGCCTCCGGTTTTTCTTGTCAAGACGAGTGTTTGCGCGAGTGTTAATCCCTTCGGACTACTAGCCGTGTTTATCTATCATTTCAACCGACTCATCCGCAGCCGTATCCTGTGGGGTTTTTTTGCGATCATCATCGCCATTGCCTTTGTTGCGGTCGACTCCTGTTTCCAATCGCCGCAGGACGCGCAGTCTGCCGGCTCCATCAACGGAAAGAAAATCCCGTACACCCAGTTCGAGCAGACGGTCCAAGCGATACGCGGCTTCGGCCGTAACCGGGATAACGAGACGTCGGCGAATGTCGTGGACCGCCGGGCCTGGGAACAGCTCGCCGCGCGCCTGACCGCCGAGAAGAACGGGATGGGCTCGGTCAAAGAAGAAGTGCGCAATGCCTTGCGCGAAGTCCCCGGTTTCCAAGGCCCCAACGGGTTTGACATCAACCGCTACCGCAGCGTGCTCGCCGATCAGGGCCTGACGCCGGCCATGTACGAGAGCCTGGTCGCCCACCAGCTTGCCCTGATGAAAAACGCCTCGCTGGTCGACTCCGCCACGTGGGTCTCGCCCATGGAACTGGAAGACGAGCTGGCCGCCATGACCGACCGCTTCACCGTGCAGGCCGCGACCATCAGCAACCGCTACGCAGAGGCCGAGATGCGCCTCAGCGACGACGATCTGCGCACGTTCTATGAAGAGAACAAGGCCTCGTTCGCGCGGCCCGACCGCGTCGCCGTGCGCTATGTCGCGATCCCCGTCTCCAATTACGTGGCGCATGTCTCGGTGCCTGAAGAGGACCTGCTCGAGTATTACGACAGCCACGCCGAAACCTACACGCGGACCATCACCAACAACGCCACGGAGCCGATCCCCTTCACGGAAGTGCGCGAGAAAATCTTGGCGGAGCTCCAGCTTGACGAGGCCCGCTACTGCGCCTCCACCGCCGTCACCTATACGATTTACGGCAAGCTCGCCAACGCCGGTGACAATGCGCTGCAGATCATGGCCGAGCAGGCCAACATCCCGCTGAAGACCTCGCCGCTTTTCGCGGCCGACGACACGCTCTACTGGGCCGAGAACAGCAAAGCGTTTTCCGACGCCGCATTCGAGCTGGATCCCGACCGCTCAGACTCGCGCTTCGGCATCGTCAAGGGCGACTCCTTCGTATACGTCATCGAACGCACCGTGTTCGAGGCGGCCCACACCCCGACCTATGAGGCCGTGCTGAACGACCTGCGGCCGCGCGCCTTGGCCAAGGCGCGCAGTGAAGCCTTTAAGGATTACGTCAAAGAGCTGCGCACGGAGCTGCGCACGCTGATGGACCAGGGCAAGAGTTTTGCCGACGCCGCAAAGGCCAAGGCGCTCAATGTCTCCACCTCGATCACCTATACCGTGAACGAGATCCAGAACCAGAGCTTCCCCAACAGCTTCTCGATCGCATACGGCGCGATGACCCTGAACAAGGGCGAGCTGTCTGAAGCCATCCCGGCGTCCGCCGCGCAATCGCTGCTGGTCCACGTGCAGGACCGCCAGCCGGGTGACGCGCTGGCCGCCGAAATGATGCGCGCGCAAGTCCGCTCCGGCATCGCGCGCCGCCGCTCCAGCACACTCTTCTCCGACTGGCTGAGCTGGAACCTCGGCAAGCAGGACTTCAAGCCGTCCCGCCCGTTGAGCGAAGGGGACGAAGAGGATGACGCGCTCGCGGCCGATCCCGACGCCCCAGCAGAAAAGGAATAACGCTTCACCTGGCGCGCCGAGGCGAGCGGAAACAAGAAGCCCCGACTCCTCACTCTTCCTTAGGGTGTGATTCACCAACGGAATCACACCCTTTTTGTTTCAGGCGCTCAGCCGGTCCAGCCGCAACCGCTCGCGGCTGTCAAACAGCCGCCGCGCACAGAGCTGGACCGTCAGCAGGCTGCCGAACCCTGCGCCCGCTGCGATCAGATACATGATCATCATCTGGTAGCGCACGGCGGCCAGCGGGTCGCTGCCCGACAGGATCTGGCCGGTCATCATGCCCGGCAGACTCACCACGCCGCAGACCGCCAACGAATTGATGATCGGCGTCATGGCGGTCCGCACGCTCTCGCGCCGCAGCTCCGACACCGCATCGGCCGCGGTCTGCCCCAGCGCCAGCCGATTCTCGATCACCGCACGCTGTTTCCACGCATTCTGTGTCAGCGTGTCCATCCCCAGCGCAATGCCGGTCATGGTATTGCCGAGGATCATGCCGAGCAGCGGGATCGCGTACTGAGGCGACCACCAGGGCCGCACGCCGACCAGCGCCGCCACCGCGAAGACGGTCACCGTGAAGCCGGCCGTAAACAGCCCCAACACCGCCAGACCGACGGTCCACCCCGAGGTGAACCGGCGGTGCTGCCGACGCGCAACCTCCCACGTGCCAGCGCCGAGCATGACCATGGAGAAACAGAACGTCCAGAGCGGATGTGCATTTTGAAAAACCCCTTTCAACACCACGCCCACCAGGGCAAGCTGGACGAACGTTCTGACCGCACCGATCAGCAGCGTGCGGCTGAGTCCGCAGCCCCGCCAGGCAAACACGGCCGCCAGCGCGGCCAGCGGCACTGCGGCCAACAGAATGTCCCGCCACGACAGCGCGATCACGTCCATGCTTCCGCCTCCTTCCACACGCCGCCCGCCGCCATCCGGTAACCGCGCGTCGTCACGCGCGCGAGCTGTTCGGGGTCATGCGCCACCCAGAGCGCCATCATGCCTTCGGCGCAGCGCGCGGCGACCAGCGTTTCGAACGCCTTCGCGCGCGCCGCGTCGAGATGCGCCGTCGGTTCATCCAGCAGCAGCACCGCCGGCCGGTTTATCAGCGTGCGCAGCAGGCCGAGCCGCTGTTTCTCGCCGCTGGACAAACGCGCCACCGGCCAGCCGAGCACCTCGGGCTCGAGCCCCAGTGCGCATAGTGCTGCGCTGTCAGGCGCACCGCAGAAATGTTCGCCTACGCCGTCGAACCACCACTGGCTCTCGGCCGGCAGATAGGCCACGCGCCGCCGCCATTGACTGGCCGGCATCGTTCCCGGCGCGCGGCCCTCCAACACCATCTCGCCTTCCCAAGGATCCATGTCGGCCAGCGCGCGCAGCAGCCGCGTTTTGCCGCAGCCTGAAGGACCTTTCACGCCAAGGATTTCTCCTTTGCGCATCACGAATGAAACCGGGCCGAAGCCGCCATACCGCAACTCTGTTGCCTCGAAATCGTTCACGCCCATCCTTCCCCTTCATGTCCAGAACGTGTTCCTCACGTCGTTTCGTAGTGTACCAGCCGGCACCGCGTTCCACAAGCGGAGCAGGCTCACTCTGCCCGCATTCGGTATGGACTGACCGATGCGCGATGAGCATGGCGCCCCGCCATGCGCCACGCAACGTTCATACCCCTCACGCCTCTGGCGGTCTCAGACCACTTCCGGCGCGTCAAGTTTTTTTTATTTTTTTTAAAACTGTTCTTGCATTTTTTCCGGCACGCGTTACAGTACGGTCAAAACAACATATCGATGCATTGTTTCGTGGTGCAACGATCTGTTGTGGTTAACGGGTTCAACCTAACGAAAGGATAGCGCAATGGCCACAGCAAAGAAAGCAGCTCCTGCTAAAAAAGCTCCCGCGAAAAAAGCGGCAGTGAAGGCAGCTCCTGCTAAGAAGGCGGCTCCTGCGAAAAAAGCTCCCGCGAAGAAAGCGGTCGCGAAGGCTCCCGCGAAGAAAGCCCCTGCGGCGAAGAAGGCTCCGGCCGCAAAGAAAGCTCCCGTGAAGAAGGCGGCGGCGAAGAAAGCTCCGGCCAAAAAGGCGGCGGCGAAGAAGTAGCGGCGACCGTTGAAAAGAAGTCACGCCTGCGGCGTTATGCCGCAGGCGTGTTTTTTTGCCGGCACCGTCTCGGTGCACGTTCAGCGGTCGCGGTAGATCACTTTCCGCGGCCCCTTCTCAATCGTTCCGATCAGGACCGGCGCTTGGCGCAGCTTGGCGAGCAGCGTCATCGCGGCGGCGGCGTCCTTCTGGCGCACGATGATGCAGTAGCCGATGCCCATGTTAAAGACCCGGTACATCTCGTCGTGGTCGACTTTGCCCTGGCGCTCGATAAAGGTGAAGAGCGTGGGCACGCGCCAACTCGAGCGGTCGATGACGGCCGTGCAGGTTTCGGGCAGCACACGCGGAATGTTATCCACAAACCCGCCGCCGGTGATGTGCGCCATGCCGCGCACCGGCACTTTCGCCATCAGGGCGGTGACGGGTTTCAGAAAACTGCGGTGCACCGCCAGCAGCGCCTCGGTCACGGTGTAGCGGGTGCCGGGGACCAGGTCTTGCGGCGTCAGCCCGCACTGGTCGAGGATCACTTTGCGCGCCAGCGAGTAACCGTTGGTCTGCAGCCCGCCGGAGGGCAGGCCGATGATGACGTCGCCGGGCTTGATCTCTTTGCCGGTGATGACCCGCTTGCGCGGCACCGTTCCCACGATCGTGCCGACCAGGTCATACTCGTTCTGCGGATAGAGCCCGGGCATCTCGGCGGTCTCGCCGCCCAGCAGCGCACAGCCGTTCTCTTTGCACGCTTTGCACAGGCCGGCGATCACCTCTTTGAAAATGGCGGCGTCAAAGCGCGAGGCCCCGATGTAATCCATGAAAAACAGCGGCGTGGCCCCCTGGACAAGGATGTCGTTAACGCAGTGATTGACGATATCCTGGCCGACGGTGTCGTGGCGCTTGGCCAGCGCGGCGACCTTGAGCTTGGTGCCGACGCCGTCGGTGCTGGCGACCAGCAGATGCTCCTTGCCCGGCGACTGAAAGAGGCCGCCGAAGCTGCCGATCCCCCCCACCACCCCCTTGGTGGTGGTGGCGCCCACCATCTTCTTGATGACCTCAATGCCAGACATTTTTGAATCAATATCCACTCCGGCCTGCGCATATGCAGAAACTTTCTGAGTGTGATCTGTCTGTTTCATCATCCGTACCCTCGTACTTCGGTCATTTTTAAGAAATCGCCGTAAATTACCACAATAAATCCTGAGATTCCAGTGCAAAAAGTAAGAATGCGCAATTTTTACCCCTGAAATGCTTTGACTCCGCTCCGGGCATCTGTATGATATTGGAACTTACGGAACACGTCATGTCTGCGACGGTCAGCGTACGGGGGACGCTCGAAATGAAACGGGGATGGTTACCAGTGCTGCTGGGGTGCATGGTTATCGGGGGAGCTGCGGCGCAGTCTCCCCGCGCAACGCTTTACGAAGAGGCCAAATGCGCCTCGCCCGAGACCGCGCTCGACGGGATCGTCTTTAAGTCGTTCGCGAAGGCCGGTGTGCGTCCGATGTACTGCACGGATGCGGTATTCCTGCGGCGCGCGTACCTGGATGTCATCGGCACGCTCCCGACCGCCGACGAGGCGCGCGCCTTTCTTTCTGACACCTCGCTCAACAAGCGGCGCGCCCTGGTGGAGCGCCTGCTGGAGCGCGACGAGTTCGCTGACTACTGGGCCATGAAGTGGAGTGACCTGCTGCGCGTCAAGGCCGAGTTCCCGGTGAACCTCTGGCCCAATGCGGCGCAGGCCTACCACCGCTGGCTGCGCGCCTCGATCCGCGACAACAAGCCTTACGACAGGTTTGCCCGCGAGCTGCTCACCTCGAACGGCAGCAATTTCCGCGTCGGCCCCGTCAATTTCTACCGCGCCATCCAGGACCGCTCGCCCGAAGGCATCGCCACCGCCGTGGCGCTCACCTTCATGGGTTGCCGTGCCGAAAACTGGCCCTCCAACACGCTGGCCGGGATGTCGGTCTTCTTTTCACAGGTCAACTATAAGCCGACCCGCGAGTGGAAGGAAGAGATTGTCTACTGGGATCCTGACAAGGCCGCCGCCGGAGCGACGCAGGTCGGAGAGCTGCCCGACCGCACGCGTATCACGCTGACGCCGGGGCGCGACCCGCGCGAGGTTTTCGCCGACTGGCTGATCACGCCGAAAAACCAGTGGTTCACCGCGAACATCGTCAACCGCATCTGGTCCTGGCTGCTTGGCCGCGGCATCATCCATGAGCCAGACGACATCCGCTCCGACAACCCGGCCAGCAACCCCGCGCTGCTGCTCTTCCTGCGGCGCGAGTTCGCCCGTTCCGGCTGCGACACCAAGCACCTCTTCCGGTTGATCCTGACGTCGCGCACCTATCAGCTCTCCTCGTTCGTTGCCCCGGAAAAGATCAAACTGGCCGCCCCGCTCTTCGCCTTCTACCCGTTGCGGCAGCTCGACGCCGAGGTGCTGATCGACGCCATCAACGCGATCACCGGCACCTCCGACCTCTACACCAGCGCCATTCCCGAACCCTTTACGTTCATCCCGGCCAACAAGCCGGCGATCGCCCTGCCGGACGGCTCCATCACCAGCCCCTTCCTCGAGCTGTTCGGCCGGCCGGCACGCGCCACCGGCCTTGAAAACGAGCGCGTCAACAAGCCCAGCGCCTCGCAGCGCATGCACCTGCTGAATTCGAGCCATATCCAGCGCAAATTCGAGACCGGCCCCAACATGAAGCGGCTGCTCGACCCCGCGCGCAAGCCGAAAGAGACCATCGAGGAGCTGTACCTCTCCATCCTCTCGCGGTTCCCGACTCCGGACGAGATCGCGGCGGTCGAATCCTACATGAAGTCGGGCGTCGCGAAAAGAAACGAGGTCGGCATCGACCTGGCCTGGGCCTTGATCAACAGCGATGAGTTCCTGTTCCGGCATTGAGCGGCCCCGCGCCGCCGCACCCCCTTTTTCCGCTGAAGCATGATGTCATAGACAGAGAGCGAGAGGAGCCAACCATGAATACCTGCACACCCGACGCCCGCCACGATCACGCGCCCCGCGCGCGCCTCACGCGGCGCCAGGCCCTGCGCCGCGGCTTTCTGGGCACGACCGGCCTGCTGCTCAGCGACCGCCTCGCCCATGCCGCGCCGCCTGTCCCGCTCAAGGCCAAAGCCAAATCCGTGATCCAGGTCTTCCTCTGGGGCGGCATGTCGCACACCGACACTTGGGACCCCAAGATGGACGCCGGCTATGACTACACCGGCCAGTTCAAAGACGAGATCGCCACCTCGGTCAGCGGCATCAAGATGGGTTCGCTCTTTCCGCAGCTCGCCAAGCAGGCGGACAAGTACTCG
>Ga0116182_1001380_pt1 | contig 25222 bp, 16 predicted proteins | sample AD_UKC077_MetaG_FD_89805 | JGI IMG/M metagenome (GOLD analysis project Ga0116182, IMG submission 89805) | Active sludge microbial communities of municipal wastewater-treating anaerobic digesters from USA - AD_UKC077_MetaG | ecosystem: Engineered > Bioreactor > Anaerobic > Digestate | place: USA...
TAATCTTGACCTCTTAAAAGATAAGTTTAGTCATTATAGAGTATTAAATGAGGCTGCCGCCCAGTGAACCAAAATAACTTATAAAAAATAAAGCATAATTATGAATTAAAAAATGCCACCCTCTATATATATAGGGCTTACAAAATGGTGTTTTTCTAAAACTATTTTCACCTAAATCAGCAGATGCCTACTACGAGCGGGTTTAGAGGTGATTTTTTTTTCTACCAATATCCACCCAAAGTTGGCTAAAATAAATTACATCTCATCTCTCGATTCTCAAATGTCAGTATTCTTTGAGTCTGTAGATCTGAAAAGTACATTAACCAACACCTTCATGTTTATCACTTTCAAACGGCTCAGTTTTATCAACTGTACTCTTTTTCTTGACAATTTTATATATTTTATTATCCATACTTTTAAGGAGAAATTATGATATTTATTAAAGAAAGAAAAATCTATGGATACGAATGCGATATCTACGGGCATTTAAACAATGCAAATTATCTACAATTCTATGAATCTGCACGTTCTGATGCACTCACAGACATGAAATTTCCTATCAAACAATTTAATGAAATGGGTGTACATCTTTATATTGCTCGCATTGAGATTGACTATAAAGCAGGTGTCTTTTTGGAAGATACTGTCACCATAAAATCGTGGATGAGCACAGCAAATAGACTGGGCTCAACATGGGTGCAAAAGCTATATGACTCGCATGGACAGCTTTGTAATCAAGCTTTAGTGAAAGTCGTTCATGCTAAAAATGGCAAACCTTTTAGAATAGATCACGAAACAGCAAACTTCTTTATCAGTTTTGTAGAAGATGAGGAAATATAAAAAAACACATATTTGTAAAATAATGATTGACAAAAAACAGCCATTTCATTTAATGTAGACTGATATTTAAAAATAAAGTACAAGGAGGAAAGTATGAAAAAAGTAATACTTCTAATTACAATTAGCTTAATGCTTGTTACACTTGCATTTGCTAACCAATCAATCAAAATTGGAAAGATGACAGAAAACGCACAATCAAAGTCTTTCCGCGCAGAAGCAGTGACTTTTGTTGAAGACTTTGAAGGGAACTTAACATGGGACCATTACGATGGCGCAGAGCCAAACAGCATGTGGCATCTGATTAACAATCATCCATTAGTTTATAATAATACTGGTTACAGCTGGTTTATGGGTGATCATGACTTAGGTACATACGGTGGTTATTTAGATGCTATGTATCTTGTTTTAGATACTCCTTCTATCGAAGTACCAACAAGCAATCCAATTCTTACTTTCAAGCTCAATTACACAGTAGAAGATCCAGGTCAACACGAAGCTTACAACGGTTGGGATGGATGTAACTTAAGAATTTCAACAGACGACGGTGCAACATGGTCAATCTTAACACCAACAACACCAGCATACAACTGTACTTCAATGTACAGCTTTGGTTTTGTTCATGGTGAAGGTGTAAACATTCCTGGTTGGGGTGGCAGCACAAACGGCTGGGTTGATGCATCTGCTGATCTTACACAATACGCTGGACAAAATGTCAAAATTCGTTTTGCATTCGCTTCTGACCCTGCTTACAACACCTCAAATGCACCTGAGATGTTTGGTATGTGCGTTGATAATATCAATTTGGGCACATTCAGTGAAAACTTTGATGATGGCGAAGAACACGGCATGACATATGCATCAATGGTTCCACTTGGTGGCGACTTATGGCACGTTAAAGAATACGCGATGGCTGCATCTGGCACACACGTATTAGCTTGCCAAAACGAAGCTGGCACATATAATCCAAATATGTACAACTATATCGAAACAAACACAATTACTCTTCCTGTAAGCTCAGAAGTTCGCACTGACTTTATGATTCGTGGTGGATTCAGTGATACTGGCACTTTCCCAGACGTAGATTATTGGGGATTTGAGATTTCTCCTGATAATGGTACTACATGGAATGCTATAAGTAATCCATATGCAGATCCAAATGGATCTAACTATGTTTATTCAGACGCTCCAGACGATTTTAATTCATTTGTTGAATCATACCCTACAGATGGTTATATTTCTAACTATGCTGGTCAAGATGTAAAATTCAGATGGTTCTTCCAATCAAATTCAAGCACCAATGGTGAAGGCATCATGATCGACGATTTCAAAGTCTTTGCAAATGTCTTTGCTCCAGCTCCAACCTCTCTTACCGCTGTTAAAAACGGTGATGATATTGATCTTGCTTGGGCTTTAGGTAGTGGACAAACTGGTACTATTTACTATCATAATGACAACTTTACTGCTGATGGTATTGGGCTCAATGCGCAATCATATCCTTCAGAATTTAGCTGCGCAATTAAAGTTCCTGCTGAAATGGCTGCAAACTATGCTGGAAGCCAAATCACAAAAATTAAATTATACCCAATGTTAAACGTTCCTTTCACTGCAAAAGTCTGGAAGGGCGGTAGTGGTGCTACTTTAGTTACATCTACTCCTGCTACTGGTATTGCTGCTGAACAATGGACAGAAGTTACTTTATCAACTCCTGTAACAATTGAATTTGGTACAGATTACTGGATTGGCTATAGTGTTGAACAACAAGCTGCAAGCACATATCCAGCTGGTTTAGACAATGGTCCACAAGTTGAAAACGGTGACATGGTTTACTTAAATAACTCATGGCAAAGCCTCTATGCTGCATCAAGCGGCTCAATCGATGGCAACTGGCTCATCCAAGGTATTGTTGAAGCTGGCGGAAGAGAATACGCTATTGATACCCGTGCTGTTCAAAACTTCAATGTTTATCACAAAGAAGGAATTAATGGCACTTATGCATTATTAAACACAGTCGACGCTGACAGCTACGCTTATACACATAGTAATCCAACTGGCAATCAAGTACACTATTACAATGTTACCACAATGTGGGATGGCATTGAATCAGACCCTTCAAATGAAGCAAATGAATTTATGTCACCTGCTGGTGCAACTGAATTTATCTGTGATGATGGCACAGCTGAAAGCGGCTTTGCACACACTGGATATATTGCAAATCAATTTTTCCCAGAATATACTGCTGATGAGTTAACTATCCAAACAATTAAATTCTTTGTTCATACCAAAACTGCAAGCAATATGAGCTTAAAAATCTGGGCTCCAGACAATGAATACTTACCTGGCGAAGAAATCTACACACAAACAATCACCCCTGCAATGGTAAATGTTGGCTGGAACTATATTATTATTCCAGAAGCAAATCAACCTGTAATTAATACACCTAACTTCTTTATCGGCTTCCAAGAATCTGCTGGTAGCCAAAAAATTGGTTTTGATACAAATAGCACAGGTAACTCATACAAAAAAACAAGCTCAAGCGCATGGACATTACTCAGCGATGGCAATTACATGATTCGTGCATTTGGTGAAGGCGCTCTTGAAGTTAATGATACACCTATCGTTATCAACAAATTAACTGCAAATAACTATCCTAACCCATTCAACCCTACTACAAACATCGCTTTCAATATGCCTGCAAATGGTCAAGCATCTGTAAAAATCTACAATGCTAAGGGACAACTTGTAAATACTCTCTTCAATGGCGCTCTTGAAGCAGGTCAAAAAACAATCACCTGGACTGGTACAGACAACAACAATACAAAAGTTGGCTCTGGTGTTTATTTCTACAAAGTAGAAGCAAACGGTCAGTCAGTTATGAAAAAAATGTTACTCATGAAGTAATATACATTTGCCGGAGCTTATGCTCCGGCATTTTTATTGTTTTTAAATATATTCTTTTCAAAAACGGATTAAAAATTGCAATATATAAAAAAGAATATATTTAAAAACAATAAAAACAGGAGAAAATATGAAAAAGATATTAGTATTAAGCCTTTTAACCTTAATTTTTGTAGTATCCTTGGTCGCAGTAGATCAATTTGATATCGAAAAATATCATGCAAATACTATTCTTATCTGCTTCAAGGCAGACAAAATCGGTAGCAATGTCGGTGAAATCAACAAATCTTATGAAGGTGATATTGTACAAGTTGGACTAAAATCATTTGACTTATTAGCAAAAACGTACCAAATTACCGATTTAGAACAATTGTATTGGGTCAAAGATCAAAAATGGATCGATAAAAACGGTGCTGCTCCAATGAATATTTTTAAAGCAACAATTAAGGATAATTCACAAATTGAAGAAGCAATTGGGGCTCTAAATAAAGACTCAAACCTCGTTTTCGCTGAATATGATGGTATCACAAAGCTTTATGCAACACCAAATGATCCATTAGCTGAAATGCAATGGTTTTTGGAAAAAGTCCAAGCTTATGATTTACATGACTTCTTCAGTGGCGACTCAACTATCGTCGTTGGTATTGTTGACTCAGGGACAAAATGGAATCACATTGACTTAAGGGACAATATCTGGATCAATATGGCTGAGTACGAAGCTGGTATGACAATTAATTGGAACACTGGTCTTGTTTCTGGCGGTAATGGTATTGACGATGATGGCAATGGTAAAATCGATGACGTAATCGGTTGGGACTTCTTCTCTGAAGACAATAACCCATATCAATCATACAATGGCAATGACCATGGAAGCCACGTTGCTGGCTGTGTTGGTGCTGTAACAAATAACGGCGTTGGTGTGGCAAGTATTGCACAAAAAGTTAAACTTATGATAACCAAGCATCAATCAAACACTTCACCAAGCTCTTCTGTATCTTATGGAAATAATGGTATTATCTATTGCGCTGATTCAGGCGCTCATATTATCAACTGTAGCTGGGGCGGACCCGGTGGGGCTTCAACTTCAAATAATATTGTAAACTATGCTTTTGCACATGGCTCATTAGTATTAGCTGCAGCTGGCAATGATAATGCAGACCATGCATACTATCCAAGCTACCCTTGCGACGCTGTTAACGCTATCTCCGTTGCAGCATCAAATCAAAGCGATAATAAATCTGATTTCTCTGATTATGGCGTTGCAGTTGATGTAATGTCACCTGGTAGTGCTATTATGTCTACCATTTATAATAATAACCAAGACACTTATGCAAGTTTTCAAGGCACATCCATGGCAACACCCGTGGCTGCTGGCATTGCTGCAATGATTAAATCAACTCACCCAGAATATGGACCACAAGAAATTCGTGATAAACTTCTATCTACAGCAGATCCTGTTGATGATATGTATGGCACAATTTATGAAGGCAAGCTTGGCTCTGGTAGAGTAAATGCTTTTAGAGCTATCTTATCTGACGTTATCCCAAACTTGAACCTCTATGGAATGCAAATCTCTGAAGTTGAAGGTGATGGAGACACTGTTCCTAACCCAGGTGAAACTATAGAAGTAAAGATTAGCCTTGAAAATGAAGACTCATGGCTTGATGCAACAAATATTTATGCTGTGGTCAGAAGCAATCTAAACGAAGTAACACTTATTGACTCTGTATTATACTTCTCCGATATTATTAACGGCTTTGTTGGACACTCGACAAATAAATTCAAGTTTTCAACACCCGAAGGCTCAAATATTTATGAAATTCCATTTACATTGCATATCACTGCTGACAGCACACCTGGTGCAGGAATTGATTATGTAAAAAATATGCCTTTCACTGTTGAGCTTAGCCTAATGCAAAATGGCTGGCCCAAGCAACTTGGTACTTCTTCAACCTCATCACCTCTTTTAGTAGATTTAAAACAAAATGGTGAAAAAGTCCTTGTCTTTGGCGATGCAAGCGGTAAGGTTCATGCTCTGAATCCTGATGGTTCTGAACTCACTGGGTTCCCTGTTGAAATCGCTCCAAATTCAAATATCTTAAATGGCGTTGCTATTGCTAACCTTAGCGGTGATGCAAAATTAGAAATAGTTGCTGCTGCACAAAATGGCACAGTAAAGATTATTGATCATAATGGTCAAGTCTTGGCTTCTGCTACACTACAAGGTAATATCCGTAATTGCCCTGTAATTGCTGATGTAAGTGGTGACAATCAACCTGAAATTATCATTGGCACACAATTAAAGAACCTCTATGTATTAGACGCTATCACCCTTGAACCAAAGACTGGTTTCCCATTGACTTACGAAGCTCCTATTATTGCTAATATGGCTGCTGAAGATATGAATAATGATGGTAAAAAAGAAATCATCTTTGCTTCAAACCAAAAATTACATGTCATTAATGGCACAAACGGTGAAGAATTAGCTGGCTGGCCTGTAGATTTACCAAACCCAAGCTTACACGGACCTACTGTATCTAATTTTGACAATGACCCTAATACAAAAGAAATTGTCATTGCTGGGACAGCATCAACAAACTGCCCATTAACTATCTACAACCAAGATGGCACTGTCTTAGCAAGCATACTCTCACCATCTGCAATTAAATCTGAAATTGTTCCTTTCCAAATGAACGCAGATGCCCCTTATGAAGTTCTTTATTTAGATTATGCAGGTAGAGTATTTGTTCGCAATTCAAGCCTACAAACAATAAATCCATTCCCTGTCCAAGTTGACCCAGCTGTAGAAAGCTCACCAATAGTTTATTCACTCACTGCAGCAAACTCAAATAATATCATCTTCGGCGATAATGATGGTTGGATACATGCTATTGATCTCGAAGGTAATGATATCGCTGGATTCCCCATCAGAGCAGGATTTAATATCAAAACTTCTCCTACAATTGGATATTTTGACAACGACAATGATATTGATCTTATGTTCCACAATGAAAGCGAAGTTGTCTTTATTGACTACAAATACCCTGGTTTTGGTGGACAATGGGTAAACTTTAGAGGTAGCTCAAACCGCACAGCTTCTACCTTTGATAATTCAAGCGTCGATGCTGATGAACAAATCGTTGTTCCTTTAGTAAATAACCTTGATCAAAACTACCCTAACCCATTTAATCCAAATACCAGCATCTCATTCAGTATCAAGAATAATACTCCAGTAAAATTGACCGTTTACAATGCTAAAGGTCAAAGAGTTAAAACACTCGTTAATGATACAATGAATGCGGGACAACACTCGGTAAACTGGAATGGTAAAGACAGTAATAACAAATCAGTTGCAAGCGGCGTTTACTTCTACAAAATCGAAACAAATGATTTTAACTCAACACGCAAAATGATGCTGATTAAATAAACAAAAATTTAAAGCATAAAGGGCAGGCTATTATGTCTGCCCTTTTTTTTATTGCTTACTAATTTTGTTCTTTTACACTTATTTGTCTTCGTAATAAATCATGCTTACATTCCCTTTTGATTTCTATAAAATCACTATTCATTCTCCAAGATAGCAAGGGGAATGTCAAGGGAATCATATAGATATATTACTAACAAATAGGGATTTACAGGTTTGATTGGAGAGTAAACGAAAAAAAGGAAATACAGGTTTGATAATAAACATTTTTGAGTCATATTTTACCTACTTTAATAGAGAAATGGATTACTTTTCAATCTGTAATTTTTACATATTGTTTTAACTTTAGATGCAATGTTCTCTTATAGCCTTAATTGCATATGAAAGATAGACTAATACGAATAAGTAAAGAGATCCAATCTTTCGATTTCACGCGGTGAAAGGCGAGAAAAGCGACTTTGACGACAAGGACAGGCACATTTCGCCCCAACATTATTAGGTTTATTTGTATGTATCCAAAGACAGAGCTGAGCGCTGTATTGAGGGATATTTTTTCTCATGAAACTTAGTAATTAACCTGAACAACTCAGGATAATTGTTGGTGCGGTCGAGTTTAAAAGAAAATAACTTGACATTTTTTCTTGACATTATATACTAATTAGTTATAATATTCTTAGGAGGAAATGTGCCAAATATTTTAGATTATTTAAAAGAAAACTTTTTGATTTTTGATGGTGCGATGGGCACAATGATACAAAAGTACAAGCTCAGTAAAGATGATTTTGGGGGCTATGAGTGCAATGATTATTTGAATATTAGCAAGCCAGATATTATTACTGAGATTCACAAGCAGTATCTTCAGGCAGGTGCTCAAGTGATAGAGACAAATACTTTTAATGCCTCGGAACTTTCTCTACAGGAGTATGGTTTGGCTGATAAAACAAAAGAAATAAACCGAGCAGGAGTGAGGATAGCGAAGTCCGTTGCAGCCAGATTCTCTACTATTGAAAAGCCCTGTTTTGTCTCAGGATCTGTTGGACCTGGCACGAAACTACCCTCTTTAGGACATATCAATTTCAATGAAATAAGCACAGCATATTACTCGCAAATAGAAACTCTCGTTGAAGAGAATGTAGATATTTTGCAAATAGAGACCAATCAAGATCCCTTGCATATCAAAGCAGTGTTAAATGCTTGTTATCGAGTGTTTGATAAGCAAAAAAAGACTGTTCCTATCATTGTCCAAGCGACTATTCAAGACAATGGACAAATGCTGGTAGGCACCGACGTGCTCGCTTTTTTACATACTTTTACCACTATGCCTGTAGATGTGATCGGAATCAATTGTGGTACGGGACCTCAGTTGATGGAGTCTTATATAAAAACACTGGCAGAAAACTCCAATAAGTATATTTCTCTCTTGCCAAATGCAGGCTTGCCCGTCATGGAGAATGGAGAGCTCGCATATGATCTCACAGCACAAGAGTTTGCCAAAATGACAGCTGATTTGGTGAAAAAGTATAATATTAGGATGATTGGCGGATGTTGTGGCACTACACCTGAGTTTATTGCAGCATTAGCCAAAGAGTTAGCCGATTACAAGGCAGGTCCTCACTCTTTTGATTACAAAAACCATTTGACTTCTCTGTTTTCAGCACAGGCAATAGATGTCTATCCCAAGCCTTTATTGGTCGGTGAGAGGGCAAATACTAATGGAAGCAAGAAATTCAAAAAGCTTTTAGAAGAGGATAAATGGGATGAGATGTTGGAGACATGTAAAGAGCAGGAAGATCAAGGCGCCCATGTCTTAGATATTTGCCTCACTCATCTAAACCGGAATGAAGTAAATGATATCAACACCTTCTTCCCCATGCTCAACTCCTCTATTCAAGTGCCTTTAATGATCGATACTACCTCTTTGGACGCAATAGAAGCTGCCCTAAAATGCCTCAGTGGAAAGGCAATTATCAACTCATGTAATTTTGAAGAAGGCGATAATAATGTGCGAAATTACTTGCAAATTGCAAAGAGACTAAATTCTGCATTAATCTGCCTTGCAATCGATGAGACAGGAATGGCAAAGAGTTTTGAACAAAAACTGCATATTCTAAACCGTTTTATCGCATTAGCAAATGAAGTTGGCGTGCCTAAAGAGAACTTATTCTTCGACAGCTTAACTTTTTCATTGGCAACTGGCGAAGAAAGCTATCGCAATTCTGCTATAGAATCACTAAAGATGATTGACTATATAGAGAAAAATGAGCCAAAAATAAGCTCAATCATGGGAGTAAGCAATGTGTCCTTTGGCTTAAACCCCAAGATCAGAAAATACCTCAATGCAGTTTTCTTGAGTGAATGTGTTAGAAAAGGACTTGATGCAGCCATAGTTGATGCCTCAAAACTCATTCCGATAAATGAAATAGATAAAGATATTTATGAGATTTGTACAAAGCTTATTTATAATGAAAAGCATGATGACGAAGATGCCTTGCTTTTATTAGCAAAATCAATTGTAGTAGAGGCAAATGCCACTGATAGTACAGAAAACTTGAACTACAATGAGCAGTTAGAAAATAAGATTATTAAAGGCAATACAGCGGAGCTTGATATTGTATTGAATAAAGCTTTAGCTGAAAAACACGCACATGAAATCATTAATGACCTCCTTATCCCTGCTATGCAAAAAGTCGGCGAGCTCTTTGAGAATGGGAGATTGCAACTGCCCTTTGTATTAAAGTCAGCTGAGGTAATGAAAAAATCAGTAGAATATTTAAAACCAATGATGGCTGAGTCCAGCAGTAATAAGAATAAATCCATGCTCTTAGCAACAGTGAAAGGTGATGTTCATGATATTGGCAAAAACCTGGTGCAAATAATTTTAGAAAACAATGGCTATAATATTATTGACTTAGGCGTAAAACAAACACCACAGCAGATCAAAGAAGCTATTATCATGCATAAACCGCAGTCTCTTGGACTTAGCGCTCTGCTTATCAAATCCACTTATTACATGAAAGAGACATTAGAATTTCTCAAGAATGCAGATATCAATATTCCCGTCATCTGTGGTGGTGCAGCATTGAACAAAAGCTTTGTAGAAAAAGAACTACAACCTGTCTATAATGGCAAAGTTGTTTTTGGTAAAGACGCCTTTTCTGGTTTAGAATTTATGAAGGAAGTACTATGAATTATCAAATCAAGCCGCACTGTATAGGGCTTAATCAAGTTGAACGCATTGATATTGAAACCATTAATAACTGGATAAACAAAAAGATGCTATACTTTAAACTATGGGGCTTTAAGCCTGATGATATGCAAGATAATAATATTAAAAAAGAAATAGAAAACGCCCATAAACGCATGTTTGAATGGGCAAAGACACAATGCTCACCAAGCATATCGTACGGGATATTCCCTTGCCAAACTGATAAAGATATGATTATGATTTACAAAAAGAAAGACAGCTGTGAAAACTGTGTTGCTTGCAATCTCTTATCTACAAGTGCTGATAATGTACTAAAAGTCTTGTTTTTTGAACGAGATCAAGAGCACAATATATCAATTTGTGATTATTTTAATACAGTAAACTCCGGGGTAATAGATTTTCTTGGATGCCAGGTTGTAACTCTTGGCGACAAGCCTGTTCAATTTGCTAAGCAATTAAATGATGAAAATCAATATCAAGACTATTTTTATTGGCATGGATATTGTTCCGCTCTCACAGAGGCATTAGCTGCCTTTACACACGGAAAAATCAGAAAAGAGATGGGTATTGCAAAAGAGAATGAAACAATAGAAGACGAATGGACAATGAATTATCGAAGCAGGAGATATAGCTTTGGATATAGCTGGTCAACAGATATGTCTGAACAATTCAAGGTCTTGGATATTCTAAAAGCAAAAGATATGGGTATAATTATGAATGAAAGCGATGAATTAGAACCTGAGTTTTCAACATGTGCGCTAGTCATCCATCATCCAGAAGCAAAATATTGGTAATTGAAAATCTTATAACAATTATACTTGACTTTTTTTTATAATAGTATAGTGTAATTATTAGTATATTAATTGGAGGTGGGTCAGTAATGCAAAGATGGCAATTAAGCGATTACAAGAGAAAGATAATATTTAAGTTATTGTTGATTCTGATTATCACTTTTACAGCAGTAAGTAGTGTAAATATCTTTGTCTTCAAAAAATACTTACAAGAAAAAGAAATTGACACTCTCACTAAGTCTGTGAATAATACGATAAATACTCTATCAAAAACATATCGACTACCTATTTGGAATATAGATTACGATAATATTGATGCTTTGAATAATGCAATTTTGAACAATGAAGAATATGTCGCCATAAATATATTTAATGAAGATTTTGAATTTATTGCAGGCTGTGAAAAGACGCTTATTAATAATTCAGCAATAATTGAAGACCGCACGGTGCCTTATAATAATTATGATAATGAAAAGAGTGTCATAAAAAAGAATTTCCAAGTATATTATAACAATCAAAAAATTGCCAATGTAGAACTTTTTTATACGAATATTTATGCCTTAAAACAAGTAAATAGGAGCAGCTTTGCCATATCTGTAACTTATCTTCTACTGATGTTGTCTTTATTATTTATTTCTTATTTATTCATCTCGACAAATATATTAAAACCTATGATATCATTATCTAAAACAATAAACTTAATTACCCAAAAAAGTGACTATACTATCAGATTAAAAACTGAATTGCAAGATGAAATTGGGCAGCTTTATAATAATTTTGATATCATGCTCGAAGAAGTACATCAAAGAAATAATAGTCACGATAAGATAAAAAAGGAATTAATGTGGGTACAAACAAACCTTACAAATATCATAAATTATATGCCGTCTATTTTAGTGAATGTCAATAAGAACGGTGAAATTACTCAATGGAATAATGCAGCAGCAAGCTTTTTTCAGATTTCCAGCTCCGACGCTATTGGAAAGTCTTTGCAGGGTATTTCGCCCGAGTTTAATCTGCTTTTTAAAAATTTTATGACACACAAAAGGAGCAAGCTTTACAATCATCAACAGATCAATGAAAGCATAATGAATGTACATATTTATCCAATAAAAAGCCCTGAGCTGGAGAATATTGTTATTTTGGCAGATGATGTGACAGAGCTTGAAAACAAAAACTCTCAATTGCAACAAGCCCAAAGAATGGAATCCATAGGCAATCTTGCTGGTGGCGTAGCTCATGAAATAAACAATATGCTTAGTGGAATAATCGGAACCCTGTCAATAATGAAATTCAATATCGAGAGTAAAAAAGAATGTTCAACAGAAAAGATTATGGAATATCATCAATTAATGGAGAGTTCTGCAAGTAGAGCAGCAAATATTGTACAGCAATTATTATCTTTATCAAAAAAACAAGACCTCTTTCTTGCACCAATAGACTTGAACACATGTCTGACTAATGTAACAACTATATGTAATAAATCATTTGATAAGTCAGTTGAAATATTTACAACGCCATATGAGGAACCTGCAATATCTTTTGCATCTGCGACACATATTGAGCAAATATTATTAAACTTATGTATTAATGCAACTCATGCCATGACTATCATGAGAGATTATAATGAGGAGTATGGTGGATTATTAAATATAACTATTTCTATGATCAAGGCTGATCAGTTTTTCACTCAACTGCACCCCAGTGCAGAGCCAATTGAGTACTGGAGGATCTTGGTCGCAGATACGGGTGTGGGTATAGAAAAAGAACTTATTACCAAGATATTTGAACCATTTTACACTACAAAAAACAAGGATATGGGCACTGGACTTGGCTTGACAATGGTATATAATCTTATCAAGCAGCACCATGGCTTTGTTGATATTTTTTCTGAAATAGGTATTGGAACAAATGTCTACGTCTATCTTCCAGTCCACCATATGAAATTCAAAGCAAGTAATATCCAAAAACACGAAAAGATATACAAGGGTGAAGGGACCGTTTTATTGGTCGATGATGAATTATTTGTTAGAAAAATGGCAAGAGAAATGCTCGAAACATGCGGGTATTATGTTATGACTGCAAATAATGGTAATGAATGTTTAGATATTTATAAAAGCCAATCACACAAAATTGACTTGATTATTCTTGATATGATTATGCCTCAAAAATCTGGTAAGGATACATTTATCGAATTAAAGGCATTTGATGAAAATGTAAAAGTATTATTAACTTCTGGTTTTAAACAAGATGAACGAATTAAAAACATTACCAATATGGGAATTAAGGGCTTTATACAAAAGCCATATACTCTCGAACAGCTCTCAAAAACTGTATATGATACTATTACCAAAAAAAGGTTTTAAAAGAAGCTAATTACTTGAATTTTATTAGAAATAAATACTTTTACTCTATAAAAAGGAAATAATTAAAAAAACTATACCTCTTTTCTTGACAAATATACAAAAATAATAAACTTGTCTTAAAATAGATTAGAATGGAGGATCAATGGAAATAGAGAATAAAATCCAAGAACTCAGAAGAAAAAGAGAACAAGCCTATCTGAGTGGCGGAGAAGACAAAATTGCAAGCCAACACGGAAAAGGGAAACTAACTGCACGTGAACGTATTAAGTTTTTAGTTGATCAAGACTCTTTCGAAGAATTTGACATGTTTGTGACCCATGAGTGCACAAACTTTGGTATGGAAAAATCAAAAGTATTAGGCGATGGCGTTGTAACTGGTTGTGCAACGATCGATGGACGTTTAGTTTATATTTTTTCTCAAGACTTTACTGTTTTTGGTGGCTCACTATCTAAAACCTATGCTGAAAAAATCTGTAAAGTTATGGATATGGCAATGAAAGTTGGGGCGCCTGTTATTGGTTTGAATGATTCAGGCGGCGCACGTATTCAAGAAGGTGTAGACGCTTTAGCAGGCTATGCAGAGATATTCTGGCGCAATGTTCAAGCCTCCGGCGTAATACCACAAATCTCAGCAATCTTAGGACCATGTGCAGGTGGAGCAGTTTATTCTCCTGCAATTACTGACTTTGTGCTCATGGACAAGAAAAACTCCTATATGTTTGTAACAGGACCAAAAGTAGTTAAAACTGTACTCAATGAGACAATTTCAACAGAAGACTTGGGCGGCGCAAGAGTCCACGCTTCTAAGAGCGGTGTGGCTCAATTCCTCACAGAAAATGAAGAAGAGACCTTAACATTGATTAAAAAGCTGGTAAGCTTCTTGCCATCAAACAATATGGAAAACCCTCCAAGAATCGCATGTATCGACCCTGTGACACGCCTCTGTGATAATCTGGCAACTTTAATTCCAGACAACCCAAACAAACCATATGATATTTACGAAGTTATAAAGAGTATCGCTGACGATGGTGACTTTTTAGAAGTAGCAAAACAATATGCTCAAAATATAGTTGTTGGCTATGCTCGCTTAAATGGACAAACTATTGGTGTTGTAGCAAACCAACCCAAAGTCTTGGCTGGCGTACTTGATATTAATGCTTCTGTAAAGGCTTCACGATTTGTCCGCTTCTGTGATGCATTTAATATTCCACTTCTCGTACTTGAAGACGTGCCTGGATTCTTACCTGGTTCAAATCAAGAACATAATGGCATTATCAGACATGGCGCAAAACTCCTCTACGCTTTTGCAGAAGCAACAGTTCCAAAAATTACAGTTATCTTAAGAAAGGCTTATGGGGGCGCATATTGCGTAATGAATAGCAGACATATGCGCGCTGATGTAGTGTATGCATGGCCAAGTGCTGAAATCGCAGTCATGGGACCTCAAGGTGCTGTTGAAATCATTTTTAGAAAAGAAGTAAAAGAAGCAGAAAACCCAACCCACGTGCTAAAACAAAAAGAAGAAGAGTATCGTAATAAATTTGCAAATCCGTATAGTGCTGCATCAAAAGGTTATGTCGATGATATTATCGAGCCTGCACGCACAAGAGTTAGACTCATTAGAGCTTTCGAAATGTTAGCTACCAAGAAAGACTCTAATCCACCTCGTAAACACGGCAATATTCCATTATAAAGGATTTGACAATGAAAAAAAACTATTCTATCATTATACTTTGTTTGCTCGCTTTATGTCTATTTTTGCCCCTCACTGCACAAGAAGCTGACTCAACGGATATAATGGTTAGCACACAATTAGAACGTTATGGAATATCAGAAAATAGCACGCTTTTAGAGGTGTCAGAATTTGTCAACATTTCCATAGATAGCTTATCTACACAATTTAAGCTCAATCAAAAAGATAGATTCTTAACAAGAAGAACCCTAAAATCCCTGAGATTAGATCCAGAAGAAATCATCATCTTTAGAGATAATAGTCAGTATTCATTAAATCATAACTATACGATATCACAGGTATGCGATAAATTTCATATACCACCCAAAAAGCTACTCGAGTATTTACATTTAGGCATTCAAGATAAATCAAATTATACCAAAACTCTTCTCGATCTTAAAGTCACACCTGAAAAAATCGTAGAAATAAATGAACAATTTTTAGAAGAAAAACCAGAATTTGGTGCTATTCTAACCATTATCGGCATGCTTGTCGTTTTTGGAGCTCTTGCCATTACAGCCTTTGTCATTTCTCAATTAGCATATTTCAACAAGAAAAAACAACCTACACCAATTGTGCAATCATCAGTGCAAACACCAATTGGGACAATCAAAACCACTAAGCCTGAAAACCTTAGCAGCGCCGCAATAATCGCTGTTATTACCGCTATTCATATCAGAAAACAAGAGCTTGAAGAAGAGAGCAAAGTCCTGCTTACCTGGAAGAGAGCAAGCGTTAGCATGTGGCAAGCATCAGGGATAGTTCAATTCCCAAATGCTCAATTTAGACAGTTTAAGAAATAGTGAAATTCACAAGGAGAATTTATGAAAAAATATTCAATGAAGATTAACAATGAGCTATTTGAAGCTCGTATCATAGAGTTTTCTGCTAATCATGCAAAAGTCGATGTAAATGGGGTCGAATTTGTTGTTGAAATAGGCGCAGATCCTTGCCAACCTGAGACCAGAATTGTTCAGATGGAAAAGCCTGTACCAAGCGTGCCTCAAATGCGCTCTGAAGCTGGTAATAATAGTGACGTTGTGGCTCCAATACCTGGAGTTATTATCTCTGTCCAAAAGAAAGAAGGCGACTTTGTCCATGCAGGAGACGTGATTATTACTCTTGAAGCAATGAAAATGGAAACTGAAGTAATGGCTAATGTCGATGGTATTATTCAAAAAATAAATGTAAAAGAAAAGAGCCCTGTACAAGAAGGCGAAGTGTTGGCTACAATACAACAGGTAATAAAAGAAGCGCCTCAAGCTCCTGCACCTCAACCAACACATACACCACAGCCAATGCCTCAAGCTCCTGCACCTCAACCTGTACAGACTTCACAACCTGCACAAGCAGGCAATAAAACAATCGTCACCCCTCTACCTGGTATTATCCTTGATGTTAAAGTACAAATAGGAGAAAAAGTAAAAGAAGACCAAGTATTATTTGTGCTTGAAGCAATGAAAATGGAATCAGAGATCTTTAGTGCATATTCAGGCACAGTAACAAAGATCTTAGTTAACAAAGGTGACAACGTCATTGACGGTCAAGTCTTACTTGAAATAGGAGATTAATCAATGGCAGAATTAATAAACTTTTTCCACACAACAGGGTTTGCTTGGTATAGTCACAGTTATTTGCTAATGCTGATAATCGGGTTCTTTTTTATTTGGTTCGGTATTGCAAAAGAATACGAGCCACTATTATTAGTTCCAATCGGCTTTGGTATTGTACTTGGCAACTTGCCTGGCGTTTCAGCCATGATGCAGGGCGTTTACTCAGAAGGCTCTGTAATGAATTATCTCTATTTCGGTGTGATAAAAGGCGTTTACCCTCCTTTAATTTTCTTGGGTATCGGAGCTATGACAGACTTCTCAACATTGATCGCTAATCCAAAGCTTATCTTGCTTGGGGCAGCTGCTCAATTTGGTATTTTTGCTACCTTTATCGGCTCTTTGATACTTGGTTTCAACGTCTTAGAAGCTGCGTCTATCGGTATTATTGGCGGTGCTGACGGTCCTACATCGATTTACCTCTCTTCCAAGCTGGCGCCTCACTTGGTAGGTCCTGTAGCTATTGCTGCATATTCATATATGGCTTTAGTTCCTGTTATTCAACCACCTGTAATCAAACTCTTAACCACTCCAAAAGAGCGTGTTATCAGAATGAAAACCCCACGTATGGTCAGCAAAAGAGAAAAGATCCTCTTCCCTATTATCGGTTTTGTGGCGACTGGACTCATCGCTCCTGGTGGTGTTGCACTTTTAGGTATGCTCTTTTTTGGTAATTTATTAAAAGAGAGTGGCGTCACAGAGAGGCTTGCGCAAACTGCTCGTACCTCACTGATCGATATTTGTACAATACTTATCGGTATTACGGTCGGTGCATCTACCAGTGCAGACGTATTTTTAAATGCAAGCTCTGTGAAGATTTTTACACTTGGTGCTTTTTCTTTTATGATTGCAACTGCATCTGGTGTTTTATTTGCCAAGATAATGAATCTTTTTATAAAAGAAAAACTCAATCCTATGATCGGTGCCGCTGGCGTTTCTGCTGTTCCTGACTCAGCACGCGTGGTTCAAGTTATGGGACAACAATATGATAAAGGCAATTACTTATTAATGCACGCAATGGCACCAAACGTAGCTGGTGTTATCGGCTCTGCTGTTGCTGCAGGTGTTTTACTTGGAGTTCTTGGTTAAAAAACTATCAAATAACGGCAACTATTACAGTTGCCTTTATTTTTTTAATAAATATCTTGAATTATTTTGATTTATCAAAATATCTTGAAACATCCTATTATTCAGTAGTTACAATAATAGAAACAGAAAATAGTGTGGACTAATAATTTTTTCTTGACATAATAAGCGAGTTCAGAGATTAGTCATTAACATAATAGAGTGTGCCGAAGTGGTGAAATCGGTAGACGCAGAGGACTCAAAATCCTCCGAGTGCAAGCTCGTGCCGGTTCGAGTCCGGCCTTCGGTACCATTTTCTATTATTAAAAACTCTAATACCCAAACAATAAATACATGGAGGAACGTAATGCTAAAAAAGCATACAATTATCACTATCATCACCACTATAATTCTATTATGCCCTGTATTAATATCAGCAATATCTGAAGCTGGAGTTATTTTCTTAACTATCGAGCCTGGCTCACGACCTGGCGGTATGGGGAATGCTTATGTTGCTCAAGCTGATGACGCATTAGCAAACTACTGGAACCCTGGCGCATTAGCATTTAACCGAAAGACGCAAATAGCTGGTATGCACACCAACTGGTTTGGCGATGTTGATGGTATTAACGATATGTATTTCGAGTATCTTGCTTTTAACAAATACAGCGAAGACCTGATGGGCAATTTTGGTTTTCATGTATTATATTTAACTTATGGCGAACAAGAGAGAATCACTGAAAACAATCAGTACGATGGCACATTCAACAGCTATGAAGTCGCTATTGCAGCATCTTATGCATACCAATACAGCGAAAACTTAGGTATAGGCACAACACTAAAATTCATTCTGAGCGACCTCTCTGATGAAGGCACAGGACAAACTGAGCAAAATGAAAAGGGACGCGGTATGAGTTATGCCTTTGACATTGGGATTAAAAAGAAAAACTTGCTTATCAATAAATTAGACTTCGGTTTAAATATCCAGAATATCGGACCAGATATCTCTTTTATAAATGAAGAACAAGCTGATCCACTACCAATAACCTGGAGAATGGGCTTTTCTTATCGAGCTGTTGAAAGCGAATTTAATAAGCTCACTATCAATGCTGATATGAATAAGCTGCTTGCCAACGATGATTCTGTGCTTAAGCGTCTTATAACTGCTTGGTATGATGATCCAAGGAAACAGGAGTTTCAATCGACCATTTTTAATGTAGGTGGTGAATATGTTTACCTCAATTTACTCTCTATCAGAGGTGGTTATATTTACGATAAAGCTGGAAATATTATGGGTCCTCACTTTGGCGCTGGCGTTCAATACACTTTTTCTAATCAATACAAACTTAGCGTCGACTTTGCTATGCAAGAGGGTGGAGACTTAACTGACTACAATAAAACTTTTTCAATTGGTCTTGAGTTCTAAAAATAAAGATTATTTTGTTTCACTGTAAATCGGTAATTCCTTACCGCTTTACAGTTTTCTATCCAAAGAGCTGTTTTTTAAGTTGATCAAAAGAAAAGGTTAAATCTAATGAAGTTAAAAACTCTATCTGCCCTTATACTACTTGTTTTGGCGATCTCATTAAATGCCAATAATGACAAGATTATCTTTGGGAAAAAGTATAATAAAATCCAAACTAAAACACACCCCGCAAGCGACTTTTTTGCTAAACAATATCAACAGTACGTGCCAAATAAAAAGTCCCCAAACTTCAATAAGCTACTTGTCCTACTGGTCGACTTTCAGCTTGACGACAACCCCAATACCACTGGCAATGGCAAGTTTGTATCCACTATAGACACAACTTACAAATTCATCATTGATAGTCCTCCACGCAATAAGCTGTTCTATGAGACACATATGGAGGCTTTAAAATACTATTATAAAGCAGCCAGCTTTGAGAGTTTTCAGCTTGAATATGATGTCTATCCAAAAAATGCAGGTGCATATACGCTGCCACATGAAATGGCTTATTATCACCCTGTAAATGCGAGCAATGACCTCTTTATTAGCCGTGTTGAAGAGTACTTTCATGATGTCTTCACTACTGCTGATCAAGACTCTTCGCTTTACTTTGGCAATTATGACCATTATATGATCATACATGCTGGCTCTGACTGGCAACATGATATCAATGGAGATTCTCCCTCCGATCTGCCCTCTTTTTTCATTCGTGTAGGAACGGGAAAAGAAGTCGTCGTCGATAATGGTGCAACGACTATCTCCCATGCCTGCAATGTGCCCGAAACCATCACACAAGACACTTATGAGACAGTCGAAGATGGTACCACATATATTTATGGCTACGGTGCTGTAAATGCCGTGTACGCACATGAATTTGGGCATTCACTGGGTTTAGTTGACCTATACAATACCACAAATTCAAGACCAATGGTTGGTGTATTCGACATTATGGACTCGGGTGGGCAAGGGCTGATCACCATTCCTGACCCGCTTGTCTCTGACAAATACTATGCAATTGAAGGTGCACTACCTGCTCTTCCTGGTGCCTGGTCCAGAAACCTTGCTTTTGGCAATTATTTCAATGAAAAAGGCATCACACGTTCATTGGAAACAGATCTTTTTGACTTATCTCAAGTGTTAAAGGTTAGAGCTGCAGAAAGCAAATATTCAGCAGATAATACTCCTCACTTTTATAAAATCCCTCTAAATGAAAAAGAATACCTCTTGATAGAAAATAAGAGTATCGACCCTGACGAAGATGGTGGCACTACCATAAAATCTGCGCTTAATGGCAGAATCGCTTTGCATCCATGCCCCTACATTAGCGATGAGCCCACGTATGAATATGATTGGCTGATGCCCAGTTGGATGGACAGACTTGGCAACTGGTACGGCGGAGGCTTATTAATCTGGCATATTGATAATGAGCGCATTTACGAAACAGGGGTCACTGATAGCAATGGCGACTTTATCAGCAATTTTGAAAATAACTCTGTCAATCCTCTCTTCGCAAAAAGAGGCGTCAGAGTGATTGAAGCTGACAATATTCAAGACTTAGGAAATCCAAGTTCATGGTTTTGGACTGGCACTGCTTATGATTTCTTCTTCAAAAATGCACCTGTTTTAGACGAATATGGGCTCTTTGTACGATGGAGTGGGGAAATACACAATGACTCGCTTTCAGCCTTCACCAAGCCCGCTTTATACACAAATAAAGGCAATCCAAGTTCATGGGCGATACACTCAATTAGTAAAGCAATGCCTGTCATGAGCTTTCGCCTCGCCAATGCTCTTTTTGATAATACAATAAGACTACACACTGCAGACAATATGACCACAATTTCACCTGCTACTAACTTTATCCCCGATACAGCCACCGATCTCATGATATCAGCTAATGATGAATCGAAGTTCTGGTCACATAATTACAATAACCACGAAGATAACTGGAATGAATTTTGGTCAATAGACCAAGCCTTTACTCCTACTCTGCCAATTCAAAAAGTAAGATTAAAGGCTAATAATCTTGAAACTCTCTTAATTGTTGAAGGCAACAAAGTCAATCTTGTCAGCCAAGATATTTATCAGACAACGGAATTTGATCAGCAGATAAAAAACGCCCCAATAATTCACTATCAAGGCACTAATATTCTTATTCTGATCCCCTTCGAAGACAAGACCGTTTTATATAAGCTCGACCAATCTTACTCTTCATATGTTTTCTCGCCTCAGAACAGCGTAGATTTCACAGGCAAGATTATTGCTAATAACCAGCAAATCGCCCTTTTATCAGAGAGATCGCTTTCTTTCTTTGATTGGAACCTCGAATTGCAAAAGCAACTCCCTCTTGATGAAGTTCATAGCCATTATGAGCCTGTTGCATTACAAAAAGATGATGGCAACATTGAGCTTTTCATCATGTCTGATAATGGCAAGATCCACAGAGTTAATAATCAATCAAATCCTCTATTGATCATGGATACAAAGCATTTCACAGCAAGTCAGCCCAGCCAAATTGCTTTAGTAATCAATCAACAAAACCAACTTAATATCAGTTTCGCTGCCAAAGACAAAGCATTTCTCATCTTTAATGATGGCACTCTTGTTGATAAGTTTCCGCTCAAACTGAATAATTTCACTATCGCCGACTATTCTTACCCTACTATCATCAAGACTAATAATGCCTTCACCACCATATTTAACAGTGATAATGGTGGGTTTATTGGCATCAAGCACAATGCTGAAATAGACTACAATAATACTGCTTTTTGGCAACATAGCAATATCCAGCCAAGCTGGTTTAAAGAGCAAGCAACAAACCGTCTTTATCTGATTTACACAGATAATAGCAATAATATTTTTCTCTCATATCGTCATTTAGGCAACAATGACGACTTACTATGGAATGGTTTCCGTAATGGTGAAAATGGATATATAACTGGCAATACAGCGATCATTTCCACTACAAGCCCACTCAATGCTTTCATTTATCCAAATCCTGTCATGAATGCAAATTGTAGATTAAGAATCGAAAATGCGAAAGCAAACATTCAAATCAAGATTTACAATATCAGCGGCAACCTCGTCCAGCAAAGTATTATCGAAAAAGGGAATAACACATATCAAGACTATCATTTAGATACCAGCAAGCTCGCTTCTGGCGTTTACTATGCTCTTATCACAACTGACAAAGAGCATAAAAGAGTAAAGTTTGCGGTAATAAAATAAAGGGGAGACATAATGAAAAAGATCATTCTAATCAGCATTATTTGCCTATTCATATCAGGCATCTTATCTGCACAAATCCTCGATGATCTATCAAATGACGATTTCTTAAAAAAAGATTCTATTGTAGAAGTAAAATATCAACAAAAGTCAGCACAAAAAGCTATGCTTTACTCTGCCCTATTTCCTGGCGCTGGACAGTTTTATGTCAACAAAAAATCGATCATGGCATATATTTACCCAATTATTGAGATTAGTTTATGGAGCGTTTACATCAGTGACTTTTCAAAAGGCGATGATGTTACCAAAAAATACAAGAAGTTTGCCGATGAGCACTATGACAGAGCCAGACAAACAAAAGTACAAAACAATTTAATCAATCTCCCCTCCCTTGCAAATAGCATTTATTCTAGCAATCACTTCCGCCTTGATGATGACAATACCCAGCATTTCTACGAAGACATTGGTAAGTATAACAAATATATCTTTGGATGGGATGATTGGTATGAAAAGTATGTCAGAGATATTAATGGCAATAATATTGAATGCATTTGGGTGTTTGATGGGCTCGATACACTGAATCCTTCAGACATAGTCTGGATTGGAAACCGCCCTATCAATCCACCTGAGGGTTATGGTGCAAATGAATATGATAGCCCAGACAATGCATCAGAAATGCGTAAACAGTATATTCAAATAAGAAAAGATGCAGAAAAGCATTATTCATCTGCTGGTAATATGAGATTTCTTTTAGTAGCAAACCACCTTGTAAGCACGATTGAAGCATTTAGAGCTACAAATAAATATAACCGAAATGCATTAAAAACCGTCTCAATCCACCCCACCATTGAAACTACTGTCTTCAATAATCAAATCACACCTATTTTGAGTATAAACTGCAAATTTTGAGGTTTTCAATGAACAAAATCACAATGCTAATCACACTCATCTTACTTATCAGCTTCAGCGCCTGCTTCACCTTATTAAATGCTGATCAAACAAAATCAGTTCCCAAAGCCATGCTTTATTCAGCCATTCTTCCAGGTGCAGGGCAACTTTACACAGAAAATCAAACCTCTGCAAGCATCTTTTTAGCAACAGAAGCTCTTTTATGGTTCGGTAAAACTCGCTTTGATAATGAAAGGATATGGACAGAAAACTCTTATAAGAAGTTTGCTACTGAAATAGCTGGAGCAGACCCCAATACCTCAGGCAAAAAGTATAATATACTGCAAGGTTATCTCAGTAGTGAACAATATAATGACGAAACCATTCTTGCAGCCAGAAACTACTTTTTAATAATTTACAATGACCCTGAAGCCTATGAGCAATACTTAGATGCGCATTTATTTACAGGTAATGAATCTTGGGACTGGAAAACCGAAGAAAACAGATTACAATTCAAAGAAATGCGTATTCGTCGTCAAAAGTATGTACTCTATTCAAATTTCACTTTTGGGTCTTTATTACTCAATAGGCTTATATCTGTTATCGATGCTGCGAAATCCTCTAAAGCATACAATAAACATCATGTTTACACTGTGCCTGATCCCAATGGTAAAGGTATTAGTTTAAACTACGAATATAGTTTTTAACCCATTAAAGTCATTTGCGAGGCAAGATATGAAATCAAAGCTTTTAATCTTATTTCTCTTCACCTTATTGGCATTATCCTTACATTCAGAAGATCAAGCCCCTAATAAGGTTCTCTCTTTTGCAAAGTCAGCCATCATTCCTGGCTGGGGTGAGCTCTCTCAAGGGCATAATAGTGCTTATATCTTTTTTGCCTCCGAGCTTAGCTTGATCTTTAGCTACAAGTACAATGATATCAAAGCTGATAACAAAATCAATGAATCTTTACTTTATGCATACAATAAAGCGCATGTGTCGTGCAAGCTCAATGACGAAGACCTGCGACTGATAGTTGGCAGATTCAATAGCTCTGGCTATGATTCTGGTGGTTATAATGAGAGTATTGTCAACCAAGCAATAAGCCTCTTTCCCAATGACACCGAAGCACAATCAAATTATATCAACAATAATGTTTTGCCAGATAATATTTACTGGGCATGGGACACAGTAGCCGACCAAAACAAATACAGGATCATGCGCAAGCACTCAAATGAGTATAAAGACATTACCAAAGCCCTCACTGGGGCTATCATTGCCAATCATATTGCCAGCGCTTTTAATGCAGCAAGAGTGACAAAAAATACAGGTCAATTTTCTATTAGCCTCAATAGCGAACTAAAACCACTCTTGAATTACCAAATTGAGTTCTAAAAAAACACCGCACAACACACGATTCCGAACATTTTAAACAACACACGACAACACACTTTCTAAAACACTTGCAATAACGTTCCATGACACTCTATCACAACTGAGACATTCTTTTTTTTTAAACAACACACGACAACACACTTTCTAAGGCACTTGCAATAACGTTCCATGGCACTCTATCACAACTGAAACATTCTTTTTTTTTAAACAACACACGACAACACACTTTTTAAAGCACTTGCAATACTGTTTCATGGCACTCTATCACAACTGAAACATTCTTTTTTTTAAACAACACACGACATCACACTTTTTAAA
>Ga0116182_1001407_pt1 | contig 24878 bp, 19 predicted proteins | sample AD_UKC077_MetaG_FD_89805 | JGI IMG/M metagenome (GOLD analysis project Ga0116182, IMG submission 89805) | Active sludge microbial communities of municipal wastewater-treating anaerobic digesters from USA - AD_UKC077_MetaG | ecosystem: Engineered > Bioreactor > Anaerobic > Digestate | place: USA...
ATGTGGACGGCACGCTGGGTGGCGGCGGTCATGCGGCCTTGATTGCAGAAAGCTGCACTGCTGAAAATGGCTTGCTGATCGGTTTTGACCGTGATGTGCAGGCCCTGGCGGCGGCTGGCGCAAGGCTGGCCCAATATGGCGAGTCGGTCAGGCTGGTGCACGATGATTATTCCAATATGCGCTCCGGTCTTGATGCGCTTGGCATTAGTAGCATTGACGGCTTCATGATGGATCTGGGGGTTTCGTCCCACCAGCTGGACAGCCGGGAGCGCGGTTTCAGCTTTCAGCAGGATGCGCCGCTGGACATGCGTATGGACATCACCTGTGGCGAGACAGCCGCCGATCTGGTCAATACACTGCCCGAGGCGGAGCTGGAGCGGATCATCAAGGAGTATGGCGAGGAGCGCTGGGCCAAAAGGATCGCCGCCTTTATTGTGGCGGCTCGTGCAAACGGTGAAATCGAGACGACCTTCCAACTGGTGGATATCGTCAAAGGGGCTATCCCCAAGGCCAAGTGGGAGGAACGTATCCATCCGGCGACCCGCACATTTCAGGGTTTGCGGATTGCCGTAAACCATGAGCTGGACAGCCTGGAAAAAGGGCTGCGGGCGGCATTGGATATTTTGAAACCGGGTGGGCGCGGGGTGGTGATCTCGTTTCACTCGTTGGAAGACCGTATCACCAAACAGATTTTCAGGGAATATGCCGTCGGATGCACCTGTCCGCGACATCTTCCTGTTTGCGTTTGCGGGCACACACCACAGGTCAGGATACTGACCGGCAGGCCGGTTATGGCAGGGGATGCTGAAATAACGGTCAACGCAAGGGCTCGCAGCGCCAAACTGAGAGCGGTAGAAAAATTATAAGGTCGGCGCACTTTGTAGTGCCGCTGGCAGTAATGGGGAAGGAGGCTGTTTATGGCTCAGACAAGAACAGAATATGGCAAGGTGGTAGCGCCCCGTCAGTTTGGCGGCATTGTGCTGGCACCATATCGCCTGGATATGTTCAGGTTTTTAATGATATGCATGATCCTGTTTACGGTTGTATCGGTGTTTCATGTCTGGTCGCGCTTCAAGCTGATCGATCTTAATCTTGAATTGTCAGCGGCCACCAGGCAGCTCAAGGAGGCGGAGCAGGAGCAAAAGCGTCTGAAACTGGAGGCGGCCCTGCTGAAAACCCCGTCGCGCATCGAAACCATTGCCAAACGGGATCTGGATATGACTCTGCCGAGCAAGCAGCAGGTGGTGTTGGTCAAGTAGGATGTTGTGCGGCGTAATGCTGTCAGCGTGATGGAGTGAGAGTGGCGCATCTGCCTTGCCTTGCGGGAGCTGAAGGTGATTTATGAAGGATGAACGGGAAAAATGGGCCAGAACCCGCATAATTCTTATCGGATCATTATTCGGCTTATTGTTTGTGGCGGTGATCTGCCAGGCTTTCCGCCTCCAGATACTGCAGCATGAACAGATGGCTGCCCGGGCAGAGAGGCAGCATCAGCGCACGGTGCCACTGACACCGGGACGTGGCAGTATCCAGGATGTCAACGGCAACAATCTGGCCGTGTCGTTGGAGATGGACTCATGTTATGCCGAGCCGCGTCATATTCAGGATATGGATGGCACTGCGGCGGTACTGGCTTCCTTCCTTGGCAGACCCAAACAGGAAATTCTCAAAAAGCTGAACTCCAACAAGAATTTTGTATGGCTGGAACGCAGGCTGCTGCCGGAAAAGGCCCAGCAGATCAAGAATCTGAAACTGCGGGGTGTGGGCTTTGTCGCTGAGACAAAGCGCTTTTATCCTAACCGTGAGATGGCGGCCCATGTGATCGGTTTTACAGGCCTGGATCCGGTGGGGTTGGAGGGGATCGAACGACGATATGACCAGGTGATCCTGGGCAACAGCGGCTATCTGGTTACGGAGCGGGATGCGCTGGGACGTGATGTCAATCTGAAAAAGACGGTGATCAAGGATGCGTCGCCTGGCAAAAACCTTGTACTGACCCTTGATATGAGCATCCAGCATATCGCTGAAAAAGAACTGTCAAAGGCAGTCACCTCCAGCGGTGCTAAACATGGCATCGCCCTGGTAATGGAGCCGCAAACGGGTCGGGTGCTGGCCATGGCCAATTATCCGGCCTTCAACCCCAATGTATATTCCGAATACAGCCAGTCCATTCTGCGTAACCGTGCGGTGGCAGACAGCTTTGAACCGGGATCGACCTTCAAGATCTTTCTGATGGCTGCAGCACTGGAACAGAAGGTGGTCAGGCCGGGGGACACAATAAACTGTGAAAACGGCAGATACAAGATTGCCGACCGGTACATCCATGATACCCACAAGTATGCGCGGCTGACGGTGTCGGATGTGCTCAAGTATTCCAGCAACATCGGTTCGGCCAAGATCGGCAGTCGACTGGGCGACGAACAGCTGTTCAGGTACCTGAGAGGTTTTGGATTCGGCGAGAAGACCGGCATTGACCTGCCAGCTGAATCAAGCGGCAGACTGCGCGACAAGCAGCGCTGGTACGGTGTGGATCTGGCCAATATCGCCTTTGGCCAGGGTGTGTCCACTTCTGCCATCCAGCTGGCCAATGCGGTCTCGGCAGTTGCCAACGGTGGAACCGTGATGAAGCCCTATGTGGTTGAGCGCATACTTGACGACAACGGTAAAGAGGTACAGCGTTTCGAACCGCAGCCGGTCAGACGGATCATCTCGGCTGCCACGGCTGCCACGGTTACCAGAATGATGGAAAGTGTTACAACCGATGGCGGCACTGGTCTCAATGCAGCACTGGATGGCTATCGGGTGGCTGGCAAGACCGGCACGGCCCAGAAGGCGGATCCGGTGACCCGGGGCTATTCTGCCACCAAGCGTACGGCGTCCTTTGTGGGGTTTGTGCCGGCAGAGCAACCCAGGCTGACTATTCTGGTGATTATCGACGAACCCAAGACCAGCCCCTATGGCGGTGTGGTGGCGGCCCCGGCCTTCAAGGCGATTGCATCCGGCGCGCTGGCCTATCTGAAACAGCCGCCCACGGTGGGAGCCGGCAAGGTCGGCAAGGTCAGCCCGGCTGCTGCCAAACCGGCACTGGCGTCTGCGGCAGTGACTGCCAGGGATGGTGTCAGCAGCGATATGGATGCCAGCGGCGGGGTCATGCCGGATTTTCGCGGTATGAGTATGCGCAGGGTCATGAAGGTGATGGAAAAGCAGAATCTGAACATCAGATTGATGGGCAGCGGGCGCGCAACAGAACAGTTTCCGCCGCCAGGCCACAGGATCAACGGAAAAGATGAAGTCTGGATCAGGTTTGCGCCTGCAGCTTGACCTGTAACCTGCCGACTGAGGCGGGTTGTGCCATTTCAGGAGCCATGATGAAACTCGCGGAGCTGATCGGTTCTAACACGGAATACAGTTTGAACGGGGATGGTGCTACGGCGATCACAGCGCTGACCTGTGACTCACGCAAAGTGACACCGGGCACGCTCTTTTTTGCCCTGCGCGGGGCTGCTGCCGATGGGCATGTCTATATTGCGGCCGCCATCAAGGCCGGAGCGGCGGCAGTGGTGCTTGAGGACGCGGATTATGCACCGGCCGGGACGACCTGGGTACAGGTCAGGGAGGGCAGGGCCGCCATGGCGGACATCTCGGCCCGTTTTTTCGGCAGCCCGACCACACAACTGCCGCTGATCGGCATTACCGGCACCAATGGTAAAACCACCACCACCTATCTGATCGAGTCAATCCTCTGTGCATCAGGGATTGAGCCGGCTGTGCTGGGCACGATCAGCTACCGCTTCGGTAACACCGTTCTGGAGGCCTCCCACACTACCCCCGAGTCAACCGAACTGCAGGCCGCCTTCCGTAGGCTGGTGGATGCGGGTGCCAGGGCCTTTGTGATGGAGGTTTCCTCCCACGCCCTGGAGCAGAAACGGGTTGACGGCTGCTGTTTTGATGTGGGCGTGTTCAGCAATCTGACTCGCGACCACCTGGATTACCACGGCACCATGGAGGATTATCTGGCGGCCAAACAGCGCCTGTTTGCGGAATTGCTCAGGCCGACCGCTGCCAAGCCGCACCGCCGTGCGGTTGTGAACCTGGATGACCAGTACGGCGCTGCCATTGCGGCCAGTGCTGCCTGCCCGGTGATCAGCTACGGGGTGGATCATCCGGCTGATGTGCATGTCCGGGACTGGCAACTGAGTGTGGACGGCATCAGCGGTACTCTGGTAACTCCGCAGGGGGAGATGGCGTTTGCATCGGGATTACTGGGGCGCTTCAATCTCTACAATATCCTGGCGGCCGCGTCTGCCTGTATTGCCCTGGGGGTAGCGCCCGAGGCGGTCAGGGTCGGCCTGAATGCGCCGGTCAGGGTGCCGGGCCGGATGGAGCGCGTGGAAAACAACCGTGGCGTGACCCTGCTGGTGGATTATGCCCATACCGGCGATGCGCTGCAGAATGTACTGACCACACTGCACGAGGTGGCGACCGGCCGTATTATCACCGTGTTCGGCTGCGGCGGTGACCGGGATAACGGCAAAAGGCCGATCATGGGCAACATTGCTGCCAAGATGAGCGATCTGGCGGTTGTGACCTCCGATAATCCGCGCAGTGAGGATCCGGCGCTGATCATGGAGCAGATCAAAAGCGGTATCGCAACGGGGCTCAGGGAGTACCGGCCTGAAGAACTGGCCTGCGGATTCAGCGGGAAAGGGTATGTGCTGGTTGAAAACCGGCGCGATGCAATCCGGCTGGCGATCCGTCTGTCTCAGCCGGGGGACATCGTGCTGCTGGCCGGCAAGGGGCATGAAGACTACCAGATTATCGGCACGGTCAAACACCATTTCGATGACCGCGAAGAGGCTGCCGAGGCCTTGAAAGAGGAATGCCAGCATGTTTTCCTGTGAGGAAATAGTCCGCATCACCAAAGGCAGGTTGTCGGGCAGTTTTGACGGCACTGTCAGCGGGGTTTCCACCGATTCCCGTTCAGTAACAGCCGATCAGCTGTTTGTGCCGTTAAAAGGTGAACGCTTCGACGGGCACGATTTTCTGGCCGCAGTGGCAGCGAAGGGGGTCAGGATAGCCCTGGCCGCCGCTAGTGAGATGCACAACCCGGCCTTGCAAGGGTTGCGGTCGATGTCGCTGGTCTTTGTGACCGATACGCTGCAGGCGCTGGGTGATCTGGCTGCCGCTTACAGGCGGCGTTTCCAGATCCCGGTGATCGGGATTACCGGCAGCAACGGCAAGACAACCACCAAGGAGATGCTGGCGGCCATCCTGGAGCAGGGTGAAGCGGGGCTTAAGACCCAGGGCAACCTGAACAACCTGATCGGACTGCCGCAGATGCTTTTCAAGCTGACCCCGTCCCACTACTGGGCTGTGCTGGAGATGGGCATGAGCGAGCCGGGTGAGATTGACCGGCTGGCAGAGATTGCTGCTCCTCGCACGGGTGTTGTGCTGAATGCCTTTCCGGCGCACCTGGAGAGCATGGGGACGGTAGAAGGCGTGGCGCGCGCCAAGGGTGAACTGCTTTTAAGGCTGCCCGCAGATGGCGCTGCCGTTGTTAATGCCGATGACCAGCTGATCGCCATGCAGCCCATGGCCGCAGGCACACGGCGCGTTACCTTTGGATTGGGGGCGGCGGATGTGACTGCCGGTCAAATCGAATCGCTGGGGGTCGATGGTCAGCGCATCCTGCTGCGACTGCCGGATGGGCAGCAGCAGGTGCATCTGAGCGCCTTTGGCAGACACAATGTCTACAATGCGTTGGCGGCCGCTGCAGCGGCCTGGTCGATCGGTATCTCCCTGGAGCAGATCAGCAAGGGGCTTGAAGCGTTTCGCCCATATGACAAGCGCTTCAGGCTGGAACGGGCGGGAGAGTTGTTGCTGATCGATGACAGCTACAACGCCAATCCGGCCTCCATGTCGGCTGCTCTGGAGACCCTGGCCGGGATCAAGGGCGGGCGGCGGGCCTATGTGGCGCTGGGGGACATGCTGGAGCTTGGCTCGGATCAGGTCGAGCTGCATCGCAGGCTGGGAGCACAGGCCGCCAGGGTGGCCGACCGGCTCTATCTGTGCGGGCCACTGGCAGCCTATGCCGCCGAAGCTGCGCGCCTGGCCGGTATGGATGCCGATGCGATCATCTGCACCAGCCAGCATGACGAGATTGTGGTGGATATGGTTGCCCGTGCAGAGGCGGGGGACTTCATCCTGGTCAAGGGATCACGCGGCATGCATATGGAAATGGTGTCAGAAGGTATTCGCTGCGCAATGAAGTAGAGGGGTTTGAGCCCCCAGATTAAATCGGAGAGCTGGCATGCTATATCACATTTTTTATCCACTGGCCTCAGACATCAAGCTCTTCAATATCTTCAAGTATCTGACCTTTCGTACCATCTATGCCATGATCACCGCCCTGGTCGTCTGCTTCATCCTCGGTCCGTGGATCATCCGCATGCTGGAAAAGCTGCAGGCCCGGCAGGTCATTCGTACCGATGGTCCGGAATCCCACCTGCAGAAACAGGGCACACCCACCATGGGCGGCGTGATGATCCTGGCTGCCATCGTATTGCCAACACTGCTGTGGGCCGATCTAGCCAACCGGTTTGTCTGGATTGCCCTGTTTATCACCGTCGGATATGGCCTGATCGGATTTGTGGACGACTACAAGAAGGTGGTGGAGAAAAATACGAAAGGGCTTTCGGCGCGCCAGAAGATGTTCTGGCAGATGCTCTTGGCTGCTTGCGTCGGTCTGCTGCTGTTCAATATGCCCGGGTACAACATGCAACTGTATGTGCCGTTTTTCAAAAACGTCCACCCCGACCTTTCCTTCTGGTACATACCCTTTGCCATGCTGGTGATTGTTGGCGCGAGCAATGCCGTCAACCTGACGGACGGACTGGACGGGCTGGCCATTGGACCGGTCACCATCAATGCGGCCACCTACCTGTTGTTCAGCTACATCGCCGGGCATGCCACCTTGTCGGCGTACCTTCAGATTCCGCGCGTTGTCGGCGCTGGAGAACTGGCGGTGCTGTGCGGCGCCATGGTGGGCGCCGGACTGGGTTTTCTCTGGTTCAACTCCTACCCGGCCGAGGTGTTCATGGGTGACGTGGGCTCGCTGCCGCTGGGCGGCACCCTGGGCACGATCGCCGTGCTGACCAAACAGGAGATCCTGCTGGTGATCGTGGGTGGGGTGTTTGTGGTCGAAGCGTTGTCGGTCATCTTTCAGGTCGGGTCATACAAGTATCGCGGCAAGCGTTTGTTTCGCATGGCGCCGATCCATCACCACTTCGAACTGAAGGGCGTGGCTGAACCGAAGATCATCGTCCGCTTCTGGATCATCACGATCATACTGGCTCTGGTGGCCATATCCACCTTGAAGATGCGCTAAAGTGTTCTTCGTTCAAGAGAGTTTGAGATATCACGCAAAAAGGTTGTCTGCATGGAACTGAAAAACAAGAACATAGTGGTGATGGGGCTGGCCCGGACCGGTGTTTCGGTGGCACGTTTTCTGGCCGGCCGGGGTGCGCGGGTCATCGCGACCGATATGCGCGCTGCCGCGGATCTGGCCGGGGTGCAGGAACAGCTGCGGGGCTGTGACATACGCTGGCGGTTGGGTGGCCATGAAGTGTCCGACTTTCTGAACAGCGAACTGATCGTGGCCTCGCCCGGTGTGCCGATGGACCATCCTCTGCTGGTGCAGGCCAGGGCCGCGGGCAGGGAGATCGTCAGCGAGATCGAACTGGCCGCGCGGTTTATTGCCGCGCCGCTGGCAGCCATCACCGGCACCAATGGCAAGACAACCACGACCACGCTGCTGGGGGAGATGCTCAAGGCCAACGGATTCAGCACCTTTGTGGGTGGCAACATCGGCAATCCCCTGATTGAACTGGTCGAGTCCGGAGAGCAGGTGGAAAGGGTCGCGGTTGAGATCAGCTCATTCCAGATGGAATGGATCAGCACCTTCCGGCCGCGGGTAGCAGCGCTGCTCAATCTGAGCGAAGATCACCTGGACCGCTACGCTACCTACCAGGATTACATCGATGCCAAACTGCGCATATTTGAAAACCAGACCGGGGAGGATTTTGCCGTAGTCAACCGGGATGATGCCCTGGTGTGGCAGCATGCCCAAAAGCTAAAAGCCTGCCTGTTTCCCTTCAGCCGCAAACAGGAGCTGAACGAGGGGATCTTTTCCCGTGCCGGCGAGATCGTTTTCCGTCATGCGGGCGAGGAGTTCCGATTCACGACCGGCAATTTCCGGTTGAAGGGTGTGCACAACCTGGAAAACATCATGGCGGCCATGGCTGCTGCCCTGCTGCTGGGCTGTCGTCCGGCGGAAACCGTGGCGGCGGTTGAGTCATTTGGCGCGCTGCATCATCGTATGGAGTTTGTGCGCGAGGTAAACGGTGTCGGTTATTACGAGGACAGCAAAGCAACCAATGTGGGCAGCGTGGAAAAGGCGTTGGAGAGTTTCGACGATATCACGTTGATTGCAGGCGGCAAGGACAAGGGCGGCTCATATGCACCGCTGGCGGAACTGGTGCAGGAGCGGGTGCGCCATCTGATCCTGATCGGCGAGGCGGCTGAACGGATGCAGGCGGAACTGGGCGGCCTGACCGATACCCGCAGGGCGGAGACACTGGAGGCAGCAGTGGAACTGGCGGCACGGGTTACAGCCCCTGGTGGCACGGTACTCATGTCACCGGCCTGCTCCAGTTTTGACATGTTCCGCGATTATGAGGAACGGGCTGAGAGATTTATTGCAGCAGTAAAAGCATTATAGGGGCGATCGTTGTGATTACCCGGAAACGCCGGAATTCGAAGCCATGAAACTGAACTTCATCAATATCAAGAAGCTGGAAGAATATGACCTGATCATCATGCTGATGGCGATTGCCCTGACATGTTTCGGGGTGGTGATGGTCTATTCCGCTTCATCGGTGATGGCAGACAAGCGTTTCAGCGACGGCTTCTTTTTTCTCAAGCGCCAGGGGCTATTTGCCATCATGGGTTTTGCCGTCATGCTTGTGGTAATGTGCATTGATTACCACCTTTGGAGACGCATGGCAGTGCCGGCCCTGCTGCTCTGTCTGGCCCTTCTGATACTGGTGCTGATACCGGGGATTGGCGGCAAGGCCGGTGGCTCCTCGCGCTGGCTTAAACTGCCCGGTTTCAACCTGCAACCTTCCGAGATGGCCAAACTGGCGCTGATCATGTACATGGCCTATTCGCTGGATAAAAAGGCTGACAAGGTCAAACAATTTGCCTCAGGTATTGTGCCCTACATGATTGTGCTGGCGGTGCTGATCGGCTGTCTGGCGCTGCAGCCTGATCTGGGCGGCGCCCTGACGCTGGTAGCGGTGGCATTCATCATGCTGTTTGCCGCCGGCACGCGGCTGTCCCACATTCTGTCCATGGTGCTTCTGGCCCTGCCGCTATTGATGTACAAGCTGAGCCGCGGCTATCACAAGGGCCGCATGGATGCCTGGGCAGACCCTTGGAGCGATCCGGGCGGCAAAGGATTTCAGATCATCCAGTCCTGGCTGGCACTGGGCACGGGCGGTGTGTTTGGCAATGGCCTGGGGGAGGGAAAACAGAAGCTCTTCTACCTGCCCGAGGCACATACGGATTTCATTCTGGCGGTGATCGGCGAAGAGCTGGGTTTTATCGGCGTGGCGCTGGTGACGGCCATGTTCTTCCTGCTGGTGCAACGCGCCATGCGCATCGCCGTGGCGGCGCCGGACAATTTCGGCCGCTACCTGGCCCTGGGTATTGCGGTACTGTTCGGTATCGAGGCCACTGTCAACATGGGGGTGGTCACCGGGCTGTTTCCCACCAAGGGACTGGCGCTGCCGTTTGTCAGCTACGGCGGCAGTTCGCTGCTGATCAGCCTGTTTGCGGTCGGCATACTGCTGAATATCTCCTCCGGACTGAAGATCGAGCCGATCAGGCTCAAGGAGGGGCAATGAGGCTGATTATTGCCGGCGGCGGCACCGGCGGACATCTGTTTCCCGGCATAGCGGTGGCCGAGGAATTTCTGGCGCGTGATCCGTACAACCAGGTCCTGTTCGTCGGCACGGTCAACGGAATCGAGGCCCGAGTCGTTCCGGCCGCCGGTTACGGGCTGGAGCTGATCTCGGCCGCCGGCATCCGTGGCAAGGGGCTGGTCAGCCAGGCGCAGGGCGCGCTGATGATGGTGAAAGGCTTCTGGCAGTCCCGGCGTATTATAAAGAATTTCCGGCCCGACATGGTGCTGGGGGTGGGCGGTTATGCCTCCCTGCCCATGCTGATGGCGGCGCGCCAGATGGAGGTTCCCTGTTTCATCCACGAACAGAACGCCATACCGGGCAAGACCAACCGCTTGTTGTCACGCATGGCCACGCTGGTGTTTGTGACGGTGGCAGAGTCGGTCGCATATTTCGGTGGTGTCCAGACGCTGTTGACCGGCAATCCCCTCCGGCGGCAGATACTTAATAATCAGGGACACGGGTTGCAGGACGCGGGACCCGCAAAGGATGTTGACGGTCAACGGACTCCGGATAACGGACAGCGGTTTCATCTGTTGGTCTTTGGCGGCAGTCAGGGGGCCCGTGCCATCAACAACGCCATGACGGAGGCCCTGCCCTTTCTGAAGCAGGCCGATATCGGGATCGCCATCACGCACCAGACCGGTGCCAAAGAGGCGGATCAAGTCAGCCAGCGCTATCAGCAGCAGGGAGTTCCGGCGACGGTGACAGCATTCATCGATGATATGGCGGCCGCCTACCGGCAGGCCGATCTGGTGATCTGCCGGGCCGGTGCAACGACAATCGCCGAATTGACCGCCTGTGCCAAGGCGGCCCTGTTCATACCCTTTCCCCATGCCGTTGACGACCACCAGCGGCTGAACGCGGAGGCGCTGGTCAAAAACGGAGCCGGATTCATGCTGCTGGAGCGCGATCTGAGCGGAGTGGTGCTGTCAGAGACCATCATCAGACTTGCCGCAGACAGGGCGCTGCTGCAGAAAACCGGTGAATTGGCCTTTGGCATGGCCCGGCCGGATGCGGCAAAAATAATCGTGGATGCAATGACGGGCCTTGAAAACAGGCGTTCTGCTCACCCTGCCAACTGAGGCAAAAGGGGTTAATCATGTACGGAAAAATTGAAAAGATTCATTTTGTCGGTATAGGCGGCATCGGCATGAGCGGGATTGCCGAGGTGCTCCTGAATCTGGGCTACAAGGTCTCCGGATCAGACCTGCGCAGCTCCGACACGACTGAGCGGCTGGCCTCCATCGGCGGAGAGATTTTCATCGGACACGCTGCCGGCAATATCAATAGCGCCGATGTGGTGGTAATCTCTTCGGCGGTACATGAGGACAACCCGGAGGTGGTCGAGGCCAAGCGCCTGCATGTGCCGGTCATACCCAGGGCGGAGATGCTGTCAGAGCTGATGCGCATGAAATACGGCATTGCCATTGCCGGCACCCACGGCAAGACGACGACAACCTCCATGGCCGCTTCAATCCTGGGCCATGCCGGCATCGACCCGACCATCGTGATCGGCGGCAAGCTGAACGCGATCGGCACCAATGCCAGGCTGGGACAGGGTAAGTTTCTGGTGGCCGAGGCGGATGAATCGGACGGATCATTTCTGGTGCTGTCACCGACCATCGCCGTGGTGACCAATATCGATGCCGACCACCTGGATCACTACCAGGGCGGGATCGGGGAGATCAAGGACACCTTTGTTGAATTCATCAACAAGGTGCCGTTCTACGGCCTGACGGTGCTCTGTCTGGATGACAGGAACATCCGCGAGATCCTGCCGCGGGTAAAGAAACGCTATATCACCTATGGTCTCTCCTCCCAGGCGGACATCCGCGCCACCCATATCAGGCACGACGGCTTCCAGACGACCTTTATGGCCCATTACAAGGGCTATCGACTGGGCGAAATCTCCTTTCCCATGCCCGGTCCCCACAATGTGCTTAACGCCATGGCCTGCATCGGGGTGGCACTGGAGCTGGATGTGCCATTCAGTCTGATCCAGGAAGGTTTTGCCCGATTTGGTGGTGTGGGGCGCCGTTTTACGGTCAAGGGGGAGCCGCAGGGCATTATGGTGGTGGACGACTACGGCCACCACCCGGCCGAGATCAGGGCAACGCTTGCTGCAGCCCGACAGGGCTGGCCGGAACGCCGTATTGTGGCGGCCTTTCAGCCGCACCGCTATACGCGCACACATGAGTTGTTCGATGAGTTTGTAACCGCCTTTTATGATGCCGACCTGCTGGTGCTGACGGATGTCTACGCTGCCGGCGAACAGCCGATTGAAGGGGCTACGGCCGAGCGGATTACGGCGGAGCTACAGCGCCATGGCCAGAAGAATGTCAGTTATGTCGCCGAACGGGAACTGATACCGGAATACCTGGCCGGTGTTGTCCGCGAGGGGGATATCGTCATCACCCTGGGCGCCGGCAATATCTGGCAGCAGGGTGAGGCGCTGGTTAAATTGCTGGAGGCCCAGTCCTGAACGGGCAATTGCAGAACATACGCGGACGGGTGCTGTTTGATGAGCCGATGAGCAGGCATACGTCGCTCAAGGTGGGCGGACCGGCTGACATCTATGCCGTGCCGGAGGACGTCGAGGATCTCAAATATCTGCTGGCCTGGCTGGAAAGCCGGCAGACCGCCTGGATGACCGTCGGTCGCGGCTACAACCTGCTGGTGCGGGACAAGGGGGTGCGTGGCGCGGTCATATCCCTGGAGTACTTCAACCACATCAGCGACCTGGGCGGCGGACTGGTCCGGGCCGAGGCCGGGGCGGACAACCTGTCGGTCGTGCGTTTCGCCCAGACGCTGGGCTTGGGGGGCATCGGCTTCATGTCCGGTATACCCGGCACAGTCGGCGGTGCGATCAGGATGAATGCGGGTGCCTATGGCAGCGGCATTCTTGAAAAGACAGACGCCTTGACCATGCTCAGAAACGGGGTGCTGGACAGGCTCCCGCTGGAGCAGCTGGACTACGGTTATCGTCGCCTTGCGCTGCAGCCGGGTGACATCGTTCTGGCGGCAGATTTCAGGCTGGAGCAACGCAGCGCGGAAGAGACCGAACAGGAGATTCGCAAGGATCTGGAACTGCGCCGATCCAAGCATAATGTGGGTCTGCCCAGCGCCGGCTCGTTCTTTAAAAACCCGGCCGGCCAGGCTGCCTGGCGGCTGATCGACATGGCCGGTTTGCGCGGCGTGCGGGTGGGAGGCGCCCAGGTTTCAGAGGTGCACAGCAATTTCCTGGTCAACTGCGGTGGCGCTACGGCGGCAGATTTTCTGGCATTGTCGGCGCTGGTGAAACAGCGGGTGAACGAGTGCAGTGGGGTACAGTTGGAAGAGGAAGTGCAGATCGTGGGTGAGGAGTGACCATGTCGACGATAAAGGACAGAAGGGTGGCCGTGCTGATGGGCGGCATGTCGGCCGAGCGCGAGGTTTCGCTGAAGAGCGGCCGGGCGGTGTGCCAGGCGCTGCAGGAACGGGGCTATCAGGCGGTGGCCGTTGACGTGGGGCATGACCTGGCCCAGGTGCTGGAGCGTGAAAAGATCGATGCGGCTTTTGTGGCCCTGCATGGCCGATATGGTGAGGATGGCTGCGTGCAGGGGCTGCTGGAGCTGATGCAGATACCCTATAGCGGTTCGGGCGTGCTGGCCAGCGCGCTGGCCATGCACAAGCTGTACAGCAAGCAGACCTTTGGCGCCTGCGGCATTCTGACGGCACCGTTTTGCTGCTTCAGGCGCGGTGAAGCGGTTTTGCTGCAGGGATTGCCATTCGGGCTGCCGGTGGTGGTCAAGCCGGTGCAGGAGGGATCCTCGGTCGGTGTTTCCATCGTCAGGCAGGAGTCCGATCTGGCGGCAGCTGTGGCGGAGGCGTTTGCCCACGACGACGAGATCCTGGTGGAACAGTTTATCAAGGGGCGTGAGGTACAGGTTGGCATACTGGACAACAAGGCGATCGGCGCCATAGAGATCGTGCCCAAGAATGAATTCTATGATTTTGAGGCCAAATACACCGATGGCATGGCGGAACATATCTTTCCGGCCAGGCTGGAGCCAGGCCTGTATCAAAAGGCACAGCAGACCGGTCTGGACGCCCACCGCGCCCTGGGCTGCAGCGGCTACAGCCGTGTGGATCTTCTGGTTACAGAATCCGGTGACTGTTATGTGCTGGAAGTCAATACGTTGCCGGGCATGACCGCCTTGAGTCTGCTGCCTGAAATTGCAGCCAAGGGGGCTGGCCTTTCTTTCGGTGAACTGGTGGAGCGGATCATGGAATCCGCAACGCTCAAGGTCAAGGCGGGCTGACGCGCATGAGGGATTTTGCCGCGACAAGGTTTCAGGGTAAAAAGGTGGCCGCCAACCGGGTCAAGGTCAAGCGTGAACCGATCAATTTTGGCAAATACCTGCGCCCGCTGCTGCGAGTTGCGCCGTGGGCCGGGCTGGGGGCGCTGCTGATCGGGGCCGGGGTGTTGGGCTGGCGGGCCGTCACCAGCGTTACGCTGTTCAAGCTGAAGCAGATCGAGGTTTCCAGTGCAAAGCGGCTGACCCGGGAGGAGATTCTGGGGCTGGCCGGTGTGGAGCCGGGGCAGAGCCTTATGCGGCTCAATCTGAAAAATGTGGGCGAACAGGTTGCAAAGAACCCCTGGGTTGACACGGTGCATGTCAGGCGCTTTTATCCGGATGGACTGGCGATCTCGATCACGGAGCGTGAACCGCAGGCGATCGTCAATATGGGTTTTCTGTACTATCTGGATAATAGTGGTCATGTCTTCAAGGTGCTTAACAAGGGAGACCGGCTGGATTACCCGGTGGTGACCGGCTTCAGCGAGGATGAGCTGGGACGTGATCCGCAAGGCACCAAAGAGGCGCTCAAAGCGACCGGAGAACTGCTCAAGGCGCTGCAGGGCAAAGGCGCCTTCATGCTGGCCGAGGTTTCCGAGATTCACTATGACAAGGGCTACGGCTTTACATTGTTTACGGCCTCGGATGCCCTCACGGTCAAGGTCGGCAACGGGGACTTCGATGCCAAGCTGGAACGCCTGTCCAGGATCTATCAGACCCTGATGGCCCAGCGGCCGGCGCTGCACTACATCGATCTTGACTACAGCGACAAGATCATCGTCAAAAAGAGCTGAATGGATTCATATATAACGGCAGGGGGGGCTCATGTCAGCATCCAAGAGAGATACACTGATTGTCGGACTGGATATTGGTACCACAAAAATCTGCGCCATTGTAGGCAGTCTGACCGAGGACGGGATTGATATCGTCGGGATCGGGACCAGTCCGTCCAGCGGCATGCGCAAAGGCGTGGTCATCAATATCGAAAGCACGGTGGGGGCGATCCGCAAGGCGATCAACGAAGCCGAACTGATGGCCGGCTGCGAGATCAAGTCGGTATATGCCGGCATCGCCGGCGGTCATATCAAGGGGGTCAACTCGCAGGGCGTGATCGCCATCAAAAACCGTGAGGTGTCGCCGGAGGATGTGCGCCGGGTGATCGACGCGGCCAAGGCGATTGCCATCCCGATGGATCGTGAGGTGATTCACATCCTGCCCCAGGAATTCATTATCGATGAGCAGGATGGCATCCGCGAACCGCTCGGCATGAGCGGGGTCCGGCTGGAGGCCAAGGTGCATATCGTCACCGGCGCCGTGGCCAGCGCCCAGAATATCGTCAAGTCATGCAACCGTTCCGGCCTGGATGTGGCTGATATCGTGCTGGAGCAGCTGGCTTCTTCGGAGGCGGTGCTGTCGGCTGACGAAAAGGAGCTGGGAGTCTGTCTGGTGGACATCGGCGGAGGCACTACCGATATCGCCGTATTCTCGGAGGGCGCCATCAAGTATACATCGGTGCTGGCCTTGGGAGGCAATCACCTGACCAATGATATTGCTGTCGGGCTGCGCACACCGATGGCCGAAGCGGAAAAAATCAAGCAGAAATACGGCTGCTGCCTGGCCTCGCTGGTCGGCAAGGATGACAAGATCGAGGTGCCCAGCGTGGGTGGCCGTAAGCCGCGTGAGTTGTCGCGCAATGTGCTCTGTGAAATCCTTGGCCCGCGTGTGGAGGAACTGTTCACCCTGGTCAATCGCGAGATCATTAAATCCGGGCTGGAGGACTCGATCGCCTCGGGTGTTGTGCTGACCGGCGGTTCCAGTATTCTGGAAGGGATGCCGGAACTGGCGGAACAGATCTTCAACCTGCCGGTGCGACGGGGCACGCCGCAGAAAATCGGCGGGCTGGTGGATGTGGTTAACTCGCCGGTCTATGCCACCGGCGTGGGTCTGGTGATCTATGGCAGTCGCAATTCTGGCGCCCATGAGTTCCCGGCTGCCAAGGTGGAGAGCCATGTATTTGGATCGGTTTTGGGCAGGATGAAGTCGTGGTTTCATGAATTCTTCTGAGTGTCAGCAACGGCGCCGTTTTTTGCGCTGACAACAGGCCGATTTTGCGTTGTTTTTTTGGGGTGCATTTTTTCCATTTTTTTCTTTGATTCTTGGAAAAAATGCGTTTAAAGTCATGCAGTCAAACTGAGGCGAAAGCACAGCAGAAGGGGGGGTAACAGGATGTTTGAATTTGATGAAACCATTGAACAGGGAGCTGTCATCAAGGTCATCGGTGTGGGTGGTGGCGGTGGCAATGCTGTCAACACCATGATAGCAAGTACCATTCACAAGGTGGATTTCATCGTTGCAAACACTGATGCCCAATCGTTGCGGATTTCCAAGGCCCCGGTCAAGATCCAGCTGGGTCGTGAACTGACCAAGGGGCTGGGGGCCGGATCCAAGCCGGAGGTTGGCATGGAGGCGGCTCAGGAAGACCGGGAAAAACTGATGGAATCGATCAAGGGCGCCGATCTGGTGTTCATTGCAGCCGGCATGGGCGGGGGCACTGGCACAGGCGCAGCACCGGTGATCGCCGAAGTGGCCCGTGAATCCGGCACGCTGACGGTTGGCGTGGTTACCAAGCCGTTCACTTATGAGGGCAAGGCCCGCACCGAGCAGGCCGAGCGCGGCATCAATGAGCTAAAGAAACATGTGGACTCGCTGATCATCATCCCCAATGACCGCCTGATCAGCATGGCCACTAAATCCATGTCCCTGTTCGATGCCTTCAAGCCGTCCGACGACGTGCTGCGTCAGGCGGTGCAGGGTATTGCCGAACTGATCACCTCCACCGGCATGATGAATCTGGACTTTGCCGATGTGAAGACGGTCATGAGTGTGCGCGGCATGGCCATGATGGGTATCGGCACCGGCACCGGCGACAACCGTGCGGCAGATGCGGTCAACGGCGCGATCTCCAGCCCGCTGCTGGAAGACAACGACATCTCCGGCGCCAAGGGCGTGCTGGTAAACATCACCGGTTCCGATCAGATGACCATGGATGATTACAATACGGTCAACCGGATCGTACACGAAAAGGTGCATCCCGATGCCAATATCAAGATCGGTGTTGTTCGTGATGACAACCTGGGTGAGACCATCAAGGTCACCGTGATTGCCACCGGTTTTGGCGACAGTTTTGACATCGATCGGGTGCGTGAGGTGCGCAGCAGTGTGTTGCCGATCATCGAGAGGCATGCGCCCGTCAAGAGCCCGCTGGACAAGCCGACCTTCATGCGCGATCGCCAGCAGAGTGAAAACGTGGCGCGTATCCGCCCGACCGTCAGCATCGCAGCGGCCTTTGCCGAGGAAAATGAGGAACAGTACGATATTCCCACCTTCCTGCGCAAGTCGGTGGATTGAACTAGCTGATTCATAAAGTGCAAAAGGGCCCGCTTCCACACAGGAAACGGGCCCTTTTTTGTCTTGAAACCGGCGGCTGTGGATCATGAAGATGGAGACGAACGAAATTCAGCCTTCCCGGTCACTCAGGTTTTCGAAGCGGGTATGTTCGCCAAAGAAGGCCAGATCGACCGTGCCGAGGGCGCCGTTACGCTGCTTGCCGATGATGACCTCGGCATTACGCTCATGGTTGTGGGTGCAGGAGTTGTCACGCTTGCGGCAGGCGTCGCAGTAGACCGCTTCGCGGTAAACGAACATGATGACGTCCGCATCCTGCTCGATGGCGCCTGACTCGCGCAGGTCGCTCATCATCGGGCGCTTGTCGGCGCGTTTTTCCAGTTCACGGTTCAGCTGGGACAGTGCGATTACCGGCACCCCCAGTTCCTTGGCCAGTGCCTTGAGTGAACGTGAGATATCAGAGATCTCCTGCTGGCGTGATTCCACATTGGCCCCGCCGCGCATCAGCTGCAGATAGTCGACGATAATCAGGCCGATGTCATGCTCACTCTTCAGCCGGCGGGCCTTGGACCTCAGCTCCAGTACGGTGATCGCCGGGGTGTCGTCGATAAAGATCTTGGCGTCGTGCAGAATGCCGGCCGCCCGCGTCAGCCGGGGCCAGTCCGAATCCTGGAAGTGGCCGGTGCGCATTTTGCCGAAATCGATCTTGGCGATCGAGGCGAACAGGCGCATGACCAGTTGTTCCTTGCCCATTTCCAGAGAAAAGACCACGGATGGAACCTTGTGCTTGTTGCGTGGATCAGCGCTGGCATATTCGGCGATATTGAGGGCCAGGGTGGTCTTACCCATGGAAGGGCGCGCCGCAATGATGATCAGGTCGCCCGGCTGGAAGCCGGCCGTCATGTGGTCCAGATCGGTATAGCCGGTCGGGGTGCCGGTAATCAGCTCCTTCTTGGCATGCAGGGACTGGAGGATCCGGAAGGTGTCCTTGATAACGTCCTTGACCTGAACGTACTGGGGCCGCAGCTTGTTTTCGGATATCTCGTAGATGTTTTTCTGGGCCTTGTCCAGCAGCTCGTTCACGTCGGCCTGCTCATCGTAGCCCAGTGTGGCAATCTCGGTGGCAACACTGATCAGACGGCGGTTGAGGGCCTTCTCCTTGACGATCTTGCAGTAGTAGGCGATGTTGGCCGCCGTGGGCACATAGTCAACCAGGTTGGTCAGATAGGCGGCCCCGCCGGCCTCCTCCAGTTCTCCCTGCCGCTTGAGGGTGTCTGTCAACGTGATCAGGTCGACCGGTTCACGCTGATCGGAAAGCCGCATCATGGCCTTGAAAATCTTGCGGTGGCTTTCCCGATAAAAATCGTCATCGGTCAGCACCTCCAGCACACGGTTGATGGCGTCATTGTCGATCAGGATGCCGCCCAGAATCGACATCTCGGCCTCCAGGCTCTGGGGGGGCAGTTTGCGCAGGTCGGTACTCATGCGTTTGCTATCTCCTCTGCTTTGCAATGACGGTCTTGATCGCGCTGACCACGTCGGCAGCATCTTCCAGTGTCATCTTCGGAAAAAGAGGCAGTGACAGGATCCGATCGGAGGCATAGCTGGCCACTGGCAGTTGGCTGTCTTCAAAACCGGGCAGCGCGCGGTAGTAAGGGTGGCGGTGGATGGCCCGGTAGTGCAGGCCGGTGCCGATGTTGAGTTTTTTGAGCTCCTCCATGAACTGCATCCGGTCGATGGACAGCTTTTCGATGCGCAGCAGCGGTGTGTACAAATGCCAGGCATGCCGCTGCTGGTAGGGCGCCATGGCCGGCAGCACCAGTTCGCTGATGTCGGCCAGTTCGCGGCTGTAGAACTGGGCGATCTCAGTGCGTTTCAGGATGAAGGCGTCCAGCTTTTCCAACTGGTGGATGCCGATAGCGGCCTGGATGTCCATCATGTTGTACTTGAAGCCGGGCATCAGAATATCGTAGTCCTGGCTGCTGTTGGCCGGGTAGTGTTTCCAGGCCTCGCGGCTGTGTCCGTGGAAGCGGAGCAGGGCCACCTTCTCGGCTACGGCCTCGTCGGCTGTGCAGAACATGCCCCCCTCGCCGGTGGTCATGTTTTTGTTGGGGTGGAAGGAGAAGATTGCCGTCGTGTCCAGTGAGCCGATCCGCTTTCCCTTGTACTCCGCACCGGCGGCGTGGGCGGCGTCTTCGATCACAGTCAGGCCGAACTCCCGGGCCAGTTCGAAGATGCGGTCCATGTCACAGGACTGGCCGGCAAAATGCACCGGTATGATGGCCCTGGTACGGGCGGAAATTTTCTTGCGGATGCTGTCCGGATCGATATTGAGGGTGCCGGGCTCGATGTCGGCCATAACGGGGGTGGCGCCGCTAATCACGATCGTGTTGACGGTCGAGGCAAAGGTCATCGGGGTGGTGATGACCTCGTCACCTGTGCCGATTTTCAGCGCAGGCATGGAGAGGTGCTGCCCGGCAGTGGCCGAACTGAGCGCCAGGGCGTATGGTGCGCCCACATAGGATTTGAAGCCCTCTTCAAAACGCTTGACCTTGGGGCCGGTGGTGATCCAGCCGGATTTAAGCGATTCGACAACTTCGCTGATTTCGGCCTCATCAATGGTGGGGGCGGAGAAGGGTAGCATTGTTGAACGCATATGGGAAAAACTCCTTTGCAGTTTTATCGGTTTGAAACCAGTACGCGCCGGGCGGAATGCACAATCACGCGCGGCTCGGGATGCAGATCCTGTTGCAGTCCTTTCAGTTCATGGGGCTTGAGCATCATCAGCACATGTTCGCTGCTGCCCCACAGGCTGATTATTGCCTGCCGATCCGGAAACCAGGCTGCCTGATCGCCCTGCTGACTACCAAACTCCAGTTCGTCGATTTTGCCGCTGACCATCACCCGGCGCTGCATGTACCAGTTGACGGCCTGCATCGGCCCGAAGGTGATGACCCTCGTGTCGGGGGTTGCCAGTTCGGCAGCTTTCACAGCCAGTTCGCGGGGCGATTCTGATCGGGCGATCGGCCCCATGATCTGCAGCGGCACGATGATTTCAAGCGCAAAGGAGCAGATACAGAGGATCGTGATCAGTGCGGCTGGCTTGCGTGCCGACAGAACCAGGGCGGAGACGCCCTGCGCCAGGAACAGTGCTCCAACAGTAATGCAGGCTGCTGTGGAGAGTTGGGGGGCATGCCGGATGAACTGGTTCAGCGGGTCTTTAAGTTTTGGCATCAGCCCGGACATCAGTGCGGCGGCTTGCGGCAGATAACCATACCCTATGGCGGCGACGCCGACGATGATCAGAACCGTGCCCAGCAGGATGGTGGCGAATCGGGAATCCTCTCCGCGGCTGTGCATGGCCTGGCTGAAACGGTGGGCGATCAGCATGGCCAGCGGAGGGAATATGGGCAGCAGATAGGGAATCAGCTTGGAGCTTGATTTGGAGAAGAACAGGAAGATCAGCAGGCTCCAGACTAGCATGAACAGGCCGGGGTCTCCGTTGTGGAAACGGCGCTCCCGCCACGCCTTGGCCAGCGCAGCGGGTATGTAGAAGGACCAGGGCAGCATGGTGACGGCCAGGATCGGCACAAAAAACCAGAAAGGCTGGTAACGGCCATGAACGGTGCTGGTAAAACGCTCGAAGTGCTCATGGATAAAGAAGAAATGGGGAAACTCGGGATTAGCCAGCGACACGGCGATGAACCAGGGAGCGGCCACGGCCAGAAACAGCAGCGTGCCGCTGAAAAGCCGCATCCGGGCCAAAACGTGCCAGCGTCGTGACAGCAGCAGATAGAAAAAGATGATTCCGCCGGGGAAGACGATGCCGATCAGCCCCTTGGTCAGCACGGCCAGTGCGCAGAAAAAATAGAACAGGTACCAGCCCGATCGGCTTCGGCTGCGGGCCTCCTGACAGGCCGTGACAATGAAGGCGCCCAGTGCGCCGGTCAGGCAGAAGGTTAGCAGCATGTCGGTCAGAATGATGCGCGACTGGAGGACAAAACCGAGCGAGGTGCCAAGGATGAGCGCAGCCAGTATGGCGGTGCGGCGCTGGTATAGCCGGCGCGCGGTCAGATAGGTGGCGAGCACGGTCAGCAGCCCGCTTAGCGCAGAGGGGAGCCGGGCGCTGAATTCACTGGGGCCAAAGAGTTGCATGGCAGCGGCATTGAGCCAGTACAGAAGCGGTGGTTTTTCAAAATACTTGACGTAGTTGAGCGTGGGCGTGATCAGGTCGCCCCTGAGCAGCATTTCGCGGGGGATCTCGGCATAGCGACCCTCGTCGGGATCAATCAGCGGCAGATAGCCTAGAAAGAGCAGAAAGGGAATCCCCAGCACCAGTGCCAGCATCAGCATGTCCGCCAGAACCCCCTCCGAATCCTTATGGCTGTATGACTTGAGATCTCTCATGGTGTGCCAGCCTTTTCGCGGCGCAGCAGGTCAAAACAGGATGCCCCGAAGGGGAGCTGCAGGACGATGCGCTGGTTGGGGTTGGCGGAGCTGATGTGGCTGCCTTCGTTGTCGGCCAGCTGCATTCTGTCGATAATGATCCGGTTTGAGCGCATGGCCGGACCGATGAATTCGATCTCGTCGCCGGTGCAGATGCGGTTGCGCACGCCGATTACTGCCATGCCATCGGCCCGTACCTCTTCCACCAGGCCGACAAACTCGTGGCTGCGGATATAGGCAGAGTGGTAATCCTGTCCAACATTGCGCGGCCTGCCAAACAGGAAACCGGTGGTGTACCCGCGATGGCTGAGCTTGGATAGCTCCTCCATCCATTCCGGCTGCAGGGTATAGTGATCCGGATCAGCCAGGTATGCGTCCAGTGCCTGCCGGTATACGCGCAAAACCGAGGCCACATAGTTGATCCCTTTCATGCGACCCTCGATCTTGAGTGACGCGGCGCCGCTGGAGATGATTTCCGGCAGGTGTTCCAGCAGACAGAGGTCGCGCGAATTAAAGATGAAGGTGCCGTTCTGGTCCTCCATGACCGGGAAATATTCACCAGGGCGCTGCTCCTCGACCAGGTGGTAGTTCCAGCGGCAGGGGTGGGCGCATTCGCCCCGGTTGGCGTCCCGGCCGGTCATGGCGCTGGAAAGCAGGCAGCGGCCGGAATATGAGATGCACAGTGCCCCGTGCACAAACACCTCCAGCTCCATGCCGGTGCGTTGCGCGGTTTCGGCGATGTCAGGCAGGCTTGTTTCCCGTGCCAGATTGATGCGGGATATGCCCTGGCGCTGCCAGAAACGGACACTGCGCCAGTTGGTAGTGTTGGCCTGGGTTGAAAGGTGCAGCGGCCGTTCCGGAGAGATCTCCCGGACCAGATCGATCACGCCGGGATCAGCTACGATATAGGCGTCAAAAGGGAAGGCTGCGATCTGATTCAGGTACTGTTCCAACTGTGCCAGTGAATCGTTGTGAGGGTAGCTGTTAACGGTCAGGTAAGCCTTTACACCACGGGTATGGCAGTAATCCAGGGCGGCCGGCATCTCGTCGGTGGTAAAGTTGTCCGCCAGATTGCGCAGACCGAAGTTGCTGCCGCCCAGGTAAACGGCGTCCGCGCCGTAATGGATGGCAGTTTTTAATTTTTCCATGTTGCCTGCCGGCGCAAGCAGTTCCGGTTTTTTCATTGGTTGGATACCATTAATGGTCTGTGCTCAAACCATTTGATCTTTAAGCGAATACATTTCGAAGGTGGCTCTGGATACTGGCGCGAAATACTAGCATATCGCGCAAACCATTTAAACTTTAAAAGGCAGCTTTCGCTTGACAAATCGGGTGACAACGCTTTAATTGTAAAAAATATTTGATAATCGGGGGAAATATGAGCTTCGCCTTCCGTTTTTCCGTATGCGCCCTGTTGTGTCTGGTTCTGGCAGGCTGCGCCGCAAACGACCTGGTGGTCAAGCGGCAGGCCGAGGCGGATGCCAAAATCGAGCGCCTTCTGCAGAACGAAAAGCTGAATATGCAGAACTTAAATGAGCTGACCGTACAATCAAGACTGCTGGATGAACAGACCAGAAAATCTGCCGCACGGCTGGATGAACTTCAGGCGGAGCTGCAGCAGTTGCGGAGGGCCCATCTGGAGCTGCAGGCGCGTCTGGACAGCAATGCGCGCCAGAAGGAGGTTCAGAAGATTGAGCTTGTCAATCAGGAGCCGCCGGTCAGGGGCAAGGACAGTGGTCCGCCGCAGGCCTATCTCAAGGCGTTTGGTCTTTATAGCGCCAATAATTTCAGTGCTGCCATCGAGGCCTTCGAGGCCTTTATCAAACAATCCCCGCGTAGTGACTATGTTGCCAATGCCCATTACTGGATCGGTGAATGCTATTACAGCCAATCCAATCTGCCCAAGGCCATGGCCAGTTTCAGTAAAACGGCCGACACATATCCCCGCAGCCCCAAGGCCCCTGATGCGCTGCTCAAGCTTGGCTACACGCTGTCAGCCATGAAGGAAAAGGAAAAGGCCAGGGGGGTGTTCGAATCGATCATCAGAAAGTATCCCGGTAGCATGGCTGCCGGCAAGGCGCGGGAAAGGCTGATGTCGAAGTAGGAGCAGAGGCCGGTAACCGTTGCTGCTGCGTCATTTCTCATGCATGGACATGAATAGAATAGACCGAATCTGACTACAGAGGTGTGAGCCATGAAGACAAGATTGACAACGTTACTGTTGCTACTGCTGACCTGTCTGCCAACCGGTTTTCTGCTGGCCGCGGAACAGGAAGATGCGCCCGTATATGTGGTGAAACGCGGTGATACGCTCTGGGGTATATCGGAACGTTTTATCAAGGATCCCTACTACTGGCCCAACCTCTGGTCGGGTAACCAGGAAATCACCAACCCGCATTTCATCTACCCCGGGCAGAAGCTGCGGATCTTTCCTGACCGCATCGAGGTAGTGCCTGTCGAGGAAGCAGTGGCCCAGAAGGCTGTGGCCACAAAGGCCGAGGTCGTCAAGCAGCAGGTGGCTGAGGAGCAGCGGTTTGCCATCCGGGGCAGCGAGGGCTACCTTTTGGAAAACGGTGACAGGCCTTTCGGCACGGTTGTCGGGGTGCAGCATGACCGTATCCTGGCCGGCAGTGATGACATCGTGTTTACCGATATTGGCACTACG
>Ga0116182_1001418_pt1 | contig 24797 bp, 17 predicted proteins | sample AD_UKC077_MetaG_FD_89805 | JGI IMG/M metagenome (GOLD analysis project Ga0116182, IMG submission 89805) | Active sludge microbial communities of municipal wastewater-treating anaerobic digesters from USA - AD_UKC077_MetaG | ecosystem: Engineered > Bioreactor > Anaerobic > Digestate | place: USA...
TGGCGGTAATCCGGACAACGTAACGATCTTCGGCGAGTCCGCCGGCGGTCACAGTGTTTTGTCTCTGATGGTTTCTTCACAAAGAAATTCAGGTCTGTTCCACAAGGCGATTGTCCAAAGCGGTTCCTACAGTCCGACGCAGACGGCTTTGGAGACAACGGGGTATTATGGTTTGGGTTTGCCTTTTGCTACTCTTCCCGGGCCTGTCCCGAGCGCCGGACCATGCAGCAATGGAGGAGTATACGATGTAGATGATATCCGCGCCTGTTTGCGTGGCCTCACGGTTGCGGAAGTCATGGCCGCTCAGAACGCCGGTCCCGCCTGGGCGTGGATTTCGCCGGTTTACGCAGCAGGGACTTTCCTGCCGAAAAACATCCAGACGGCATTAACCGATGGTGATGTAGCTAATGTGCCGGTAATGATCGGCAGCAATCTGCATGAGGGTACACTCTTTACGGCTCTGTTTATGGCGGATTATAACAGTTTTGCATCACTCGAAGATTTAGAGAATGGCGTAGTAACTTTACTGGTGGCCGATCCGCGCCCCTATAGCAGGTATGTGGTAGCCGAAAAATATACCGATGAGGCAGCGGCGATATATGGAGACAATGTGAACAAATATCGCAATGCCCACAGTATGATCTTCACAGACGCTACTTTCAGTTGCAATGCTCTGGCGCATGCGGGTGCACTTGCCGCAGCCGGTCGGCCCACTTACTCTTACTGGTTCACCGACGCGGATGCGCCGATAAATCCAACTTACTCCACGCTCGGATTTTTATCCAACTTGTTTAACTTTGGTGCATGGGGCGTCGGAGCGGTTCATTCTTTTGAGATTCAGTATATTTTCGGCACTGTGCAGACTCACCCAGATGTGACGCCCGCACAGAGAAACTTGTCTGACCGGATGATCGCCTACTGGACAAATTTTGCCAAAGAAGGCGAGCCGGGCGATGAATGGACGGCATACGATGGAACGAACATCAGAGATTTAAATCCGGCCGGTGACAAGGATGCCACCGCTGTTGATTTTGCGACAGCGCACTACTGTGCGTGCTGGGCAGATCCGGAAGCATGTACTTGGAAGGAAGAGCAACACTAATCGCTTGACGGGTTCTTAACTCTGTGCGTGCTGGGCAGATCCGGAAGCATGTACTTGGGTAGATTGATTTCGGATAGTGAATAGGGGATCAAATCTTTATTACTGACATTTAACTTAACCAAGGCCCGCGCCCTTCGGCGCGGGCTTTTCATTTAGCCTTCCGGTCATCAGCCATTGACAGCAGGATTTTCTTATATTATCTACACATCATTATTATTCAGGCCGGAAGAAGAAAAAGCCTGCGCCGAAAAACGTGCTGTTTGAGGTGCGGGAGGGACAAAATAACTGTACCTTTTTCTTTTTCCGGTGCGAGATACTCACCGGCAGGTAAAAGATCATGAAAGACACAAACAGGCGGCTTGAAGAGGAGATCACCGTGCTCAGGCGGGAAAACGAGAGACTGCAGGCCGAAAAATCCCGCCTGCGTGAGAGTTCGGAAAGGTACCGCGGTTTTGTAGAGGACGCGGCCGAAGGCTTTGCCGAGTACGACATCAGGGGACGCTGCGTTTTTTGTAACGAGTCCATCGCGGCGCAGGTAGGCTGCACGCGCGAGGAATACATGCAAAGAAGGCATCGCGACCGCCTGCCGTCGCACGAGGAGGCAAACCGGGCACTGGCGGTTTTCCGCGAGATTTATGAAAAAGGTGAGTCGGGACGCGAGCTTTACGCAAATATCGTCTGTAGGGACGGCTCGACGCGGGCACTGGAATACAACGTAACTCTGGTGCGCAGCGAAAATGGGAGTCCTGTCGGTTTCAGATGCATCTCACGAGATGCCACGCTGCGCAAACAGATAGAGGCGGAAAGCGAACGCTATCGTGCGTTTGTCGATGACATCAATGACGCCTGCTACGAATTTGACCTCAATGGCAATGTTATTTTCTGCAACGACAGTCTGCCGCGGATCTTCGGCTATTCCCGCGAGGATTTCATGGTGCTCGACCGCTGGAAACGTCACGAAAACAGCGAAGCGGCCCGGCAGGTCTTCCGTATGTATGTTGATATATATCGAAAAGACATCCCCTTCAAAATACTGGAGTTCAGGATTGTCCGCGCCGATGGGCAGGTACGCGATCTGGAGACTTCCGTTACACTTATCCGTGATGCCGCCGGCAAGCCGTCGGGTTTTCGCGGTATTGCCCGTGATATAACACAGCGTAAGGCGTTCGAGCGTGAGCGTGAAAGGTATCGTGAGTTTTTTGAAAATGTGGAGGATGTCTGCGCCGAATACGATCTGCAGGGCGGATGCACTTTCTGTAATGAGGCGGCGGTGCGCCTGTTCGGCTATCCCATGGAAACGCTCCTGAATTTTCGCCATCACGAACGCTACCCCAACCGCGAGGAGGCGGACCGGGTTTTTAATGCGGTGCACGAGCTCTATGTCCGCAATCTGCCCGTGAAGGTTGTGGTGGCCAATGTGCTTTGCAAAAACGGACAGGTGAAATCGGTCGAGACTTCACTGTCCTTGATCCGTGACGAGAAGGGCTCGGTTGTCGGTTTCCGCAGCATCGGGCGCGATGTGACCGAGCGCAGGCAGATGGAGCGCGAGCTGGAGCGTTACCGCGACTTCATGGAAAGCATCGAGGATTCCTGCGCCGAGTTCGACCTGCGCGGCCGCTGCATTTTCTGTAACGAAGCGGCGCACCGCACGCTGGGCTATTCCCGCAGGAAATACATGCAGCTTCGCCACCATCAGCGCTACGCCTCGGCGCAGGATACAAAGCAGGTTTACCGGATATTTCACGATCTGTATTTGAGCGGCGAAGAGGCGCGTATTTATAAGGCGGCGCTGCGCTGCAAGGATGGAACCGTTAAAAACCTGGAATCGATTGTCACGCTGATCAAAGACGCCCGGGGCGAACCTGCAGGTTTTCGTAATATCGGCCGGGACATCTCGGCCCGCCAGAAAATGGAGCAAGAGCAGGAAAAGCTGCGCGAAGAACTGGCGCAGGCTCGGAAAATGGAGGCTGTCGGCACACTGGCCGGAGGCGTGGCGCACGACTTCAATAATCTGCTCATGGGCATTCAGGGCTACACATCCCTGATGCTTCTGAATACTGAACCATTTCATCCTCATTACGCACAGCTCAAGGCTATCGAAGCGCATGTGCGCAGCGGGGCGGACCTCACGCGCCAACTGCTGGGATACGCGCGTGGAGGACGCTATGAAATTAAAATAGTAAACCTAAACGAGATAGCCTCAAGGGCCGCTGAAATGTTCGGGCGGACGAAAAAAGAGATAACCGTTGAACAGGATCTCGCAGATGATTTGTGGAGCGTGTCAGCGGACCGCGGCCAGCTCGAGCAGGTGATCTTGAACCTTTTGGTAAACGCGGGCCAGGCCATGCCCGGCGGGGGTGAGATTTTTATCAAAAGCGCCAATGTCGTGATGGAGCCGTCACATGTTCACAGCCTGGAGATTCCGGCCGGGTCGTATGTTAAACTGTCGGTGAAGGACACGGGCGTGGGCATGTACGAAATCACCCGTGAGCGCCTGTTCGAGCCTTTTTTCACAACCAAGGAAATGGGAACCGTCCGGGGAACAGGCCTTGGTCTGGCCTCCGTCTATGGGATCATCAAAGGGCATAAAGGCGCAATCAACGTGCAAAGTGAGCCGGGTAAAGGGGCGACCTTCAATATTTATCTACCCGCCACATTCAGGGAAGCCGACCCTGTGGCTGATGAGACAACGGACATGGTGCCGGGCGGGGAAACAATCCTGCTGGTGGACGATGAAGACACTGTCCGTGATGTAGTGGCGCAGATGATCAAGGGCCTGGGTTATCGCCTGCTTACCGCGCAAAGCGGCGAGGAGGCGCTCGAAATTTACCGGGACAATTACGGGACAATCGACCTGATTATCATGGATATGATCATGCCCGGCATGAGCGGAAGTGCTGCCATTGACGCCATCAGGGAAATCAACCCGATGGTCGCGATTATTCTTTCCAGCGGCTACAGCATTGACGGCGAGGCGCAGGAAATCATCAGCAAGGGCGGCCGTATCAGTTTTATGCAAAAGCCCTTTATGATGACGGAACTCTCGCAGCATATCCGTAACATCCTCGACGGCAGGCCGCAGCCGGCGGGCGGATAGAGATATTTTTAGTTTGCAGTTGCGTGTTCAATGTGGCCAGGCACAAGGAACAGAGGCCGGAGGTCAGTGATAAGTGACAAGGGAAAATTGCCCTTTGGTTTGTCGCCCATCGCCTCTAAACATTGGACATTTTCTCTGGCCCGCCTGGGGGCTGAATAGTTATCCGGCCGTTTCCCGTGTTCTTCCCTTGTAGAGGTAGCGCTCGAAAAAACGATTATAGGCGGTCCATTCGGAATCCGCGTTTGCGGCGTCGGCGGCGACGAAGATCTGAAACGCGTTTAGCTTGGCATCGAGGTCGTCCATGAAATGCACGGCCAGGGCCTCCATGGTTTTCGGGCGCTTGGGCGAGCCGTATTCAAATTCGCCGTGGTGGCTCAAGATGATGTGGCGCAGCTCGAGCGCAAGGCGCTCTGGAAAGTTTTCGATGGCGGCTGTTTTTTGATTGAGCATTTCTACGCCGATGACCAGGTGGCCCACCATTCTGCCTTCGTCGCTGTAGGCAATCATGTTGTCGTAGGTCAGTTCATGGATTTTGCCTATATCGTGCAGCATGCCGCCGGCGATCATAAGGTCTCGATCGAGCTGTGGATAATGAGCGGCCGCCTTATCGAGCAGCTTCACGACGGAAAGAGTGTGTTCGAGCAGGCCGCCCAGGTAGCCGTGGTGAAAGCCCTTGGCGGCAGGCGCGCGGCGGAATAGTTCGGCTGTTTTTTCATCGTGAAAAAAAGCGCCCAGAAGTTTTCTGGCAGGCTCCGATGAAACGGTGTCGATGAAGGCGGCAAGTTCCTTGAACATGGTATCGGCATCGAGTCCGCTGGCCGGCAGGTAATCCGCCGGGTCAACGCTTTCCGGGGCGCAAGGCGACACGGAAAGGATGGAGACCTGCAGCGCGTTGCGGTAGCTTTGCACCCGCCCTTCTATGAAAATGATGTCGCCTTTTTTAAATGTCCGGTCCAGTTCGACTGCGTTGTCCCATACTTTGGCGTCCATTTCTCCTGTTTTATCCTTGAGACGCACATTGAGATAGGCTGAACCCTTTTGAGAAAAAGCCATGTTTTTTTCCGTGGCTAAAAATGAGGAGGCGATTTTGTCTCCCTGCCTGAGATCCTGTAGATAAATTGTCTTGGTTTTCAAATGAATTGCCTTTCCTGATTATTTTGTGTTTCTGTGTCAGACTTTTTCCCTCAATATCCGACGGTCATCTACGCGTACCGTCAGTTTACTTGCGTCGAAGTATTCCATCAGGGGAATGATGTATTTACGTGACAGGCCGGTCAGTTCCTTGAAGGTGGCCGGTGTCGCCTGACCATCTTTGATGAGCTGCGCCTTATAGTCCACGCGCAACTTTTCCATAACCGGCCGTGCAAAGCACAGGTCCTCGTTGATTTTGATAAGATCACCTTCTTTGATCATCAGCTGGACGATATTGCGCGCCATTGCCGCGTCGCCCTTGAATTTTCCGAACACTTCCCCCAGCGAAGGAGGGGTCAGACCGGCTTGTGTATAAACAGAGGCGATGGATCGGCGCAGGTCGTCTTGCGCCCCGGCCAGCTGCACGCGGTGTGAGACAAGGCGCACACTGTCTTTGTCACCCGCGACGGCTTCCTTTTTCACCAAAGCGGCGATGATCATATTGAAAAGTCTCGCGCTCACCTTCGGGGGAAGGGCTGATTTGAGTTCTTCTTTGGAGATGCCCTCCTTCAGCGGGTTGTTTTTGTGATATGCGGCCAGGCTCTTCAAAATCATGTCTTCGAGCTGCGCATGCAGGCGGGGGGAAAGAACGGCCGCGTCGTCGCCGGAAAGCAGAATTGCCTGGCGCCCGGAAAGCATCCTGTCGAGTGTCTCCCTGATTTTTTTGGCATGAACGCCCAGGCGGAAGGCCAGATCGCGGAGGCGAATGCCTTCGAAGCCGGTCCGCTCCAGCAGAGTCGATATTTTGTCCGCAAGCGAGCCGCCCTTGAGCGTTTGCAGCTCGGTCAGTGTTTTTTCGTTTTTTCTTTTATGCTTGGCGGGCAGGGGATCGAGAATCCATCCGCCGCCTATGGTGGTTACAGGCGAGTAGCTGCGCAAAACAAAATGATCGCCCGCGACCACGATATCCTCCTCGGAAAGAATAAGCTGGGCAAAGCCTTGTCCGCCGGGTTCAAGCTCGTCTGTCTGCAGAAGGATGATGCGCGCCATGATTTCCGTTGTGCCTGTGTGCAGGCGCGCCAGAGACCTGTTTTTGAGTTTTCGCGTGTTGGAGTCCAGATATTCAAAAAACACGTCGAGCCTTTTTGTGGGCCGCACAGTCTGCGGACGGACCACAACGCCGCCGCGCTCCAGGGTTGCCTTTTCAATGCCCTGCAGGTTGATGGCGCTGCGCTGCCCCGAAAAAGCCTGCTCAACGCTACGGCCGTGCACCTGGATGCCGCGGACACGCGTGGAGATACCTGCCGGCAGTATCTGGACATCTTCGCCCGTGCTTATCCGGTCGGAAATAAGCGTGCCGGTGACGACTGTGCCGAAGCCTTTCATGGTGAAAATACGGTCGATGGGAAGACGGAAAATGCCGTCACCGGTTTTGTCCTGAAGACGGGCCGCGGCCCCGTCCAGGGCGGACAGAAGCTCCGGGATGCCGGCGCCTGTAGCGGCGGAGACGGCAATGACGGGAGCATCCGCCAGAAATGTTTCCTGCAGATAATCCGCCACCTCAGAGTTTACCAGTTCGAGCCAGTCTTTTTCCACCAGGTCGGTTTTTGTCAGCGCGACCACGCCCGCGGTGATGCCCAAAAGAGAGCATATCTGCAGATGCTCCCTGGTTTGAGGCATCACGCCTTCGTCGGCGGCAATGACCATCAGCACCAGATCTATGCCCGCCGCGCCGGCGACCATGTGCCGGACAAACTTTTCATGGCCCGGCACGTCAACGATGCCCAACGTGCGGCCGGAAGGGAGGGTAACAGAGGCGAAGCCCAGCTCGATGGTGATGCCCCTTTCTTTCTCCTCTTTGAGGCGGTCTGTCTCGACGCCGGTCAGAGCTTTTATAAGCGATGTTTTTCCGTGATCGACATGACCGGCTGTTCCCAGGACAAAGTGCTGCATTTATCTTAGCTTCCCCGTGAAAGTGATATTTCGGAATAACAAACTCGGTGTGTTTTCACAACATCATAATTTAACGGCGTACGCAGGCCGGTTGCCGTACGCCTGATTACAGATCGCGGATGAGGGGATTGTTGCGGCCTGGCAATATTTTCCCCTCTTGTGTTTACCGTGCACCCAAAGACCAGCTCAGCATCGATTTCGAGCTGCGGGCCGTCGGCCGACAACCGGCTAATCTTTGAGCCCGTCTCTGGACATATTGCGCACGCTCGCGACAGCTTTGTTGTGCTCACTTAATGTTGAGGTGAAAATATGCGTCCCGTCTCCGCGGGCGACAAAATAAAGATGGTCCACATCCGCCGGTTTGATGACCGCATCGAAAGAGTCAGCGCCGGGATTGCCGATGGGGCCGGGCGGCAGGCCGCGGATGAGGTAAGTATTATAGGGGGATTCCCTTTTGTAGTGCCTGCGCAGGACTTTGCCGTCAAATCCTTCCAGGTCATATACCGTTGTGGGGTCGCTCTGAAGGGGCATTTTCTTTTTCAGTCTGTTGTGGAAAACAGCGGCAATGAAGGGCTTTTCCGCGGTGTTGCCCGCCTCTTGCCCCACGATGGAAGCAAAAGTCACGAACTGGTGAGTATTGAGCCCTCTTTCCTGCGCCTTTTTGAGCATATCGGGAGGGATTTTTTTCCAGAAACGGTCGATCATGGTTTTCATTATTTTTCTGGAGGTCATCGAGCGCTCAAAAAAATATGTATCCGGGAAAAGGTAGCCTTCCGCCGAGTCGGCAAGTATATCCTCTGATGCCAGAAATTTCTTATCGTACGCCAATTTTAAAAATGTGTTTTCATCCACGAGCTTAAGCTCTTTAAGGTGGGCCGCGATCTGCTGCAGCGTCCAGTCCTCTTTAATAACGGCTTTATGTTTCATGACTTCGCCGCGGACCAGCTTGTCGATCAGTTCTGACGGAGAAAGGGCGCGGGACAATTCATATTCGCCCGCCCTGATTTTCTTTGTTACTCCTTTTGCCCTGGCCAGAGCAAAAAACAGCGGGCGGGTTTTCACCAGTCCGGCATCGGCAAGGATTTTGGAGGACCGCACAAAGCTGGAGCCGGGGGGGATGTCCACAACCACGGCTCCAGCGCCTGAGCTGTCCATCGGCAGTCTGGCGTAGCTAACCAGCACCGCAGCCGAAATCGCGGCGCAGACAACCACTGAAAGCATGACGCAGGAAATTATGATTAAAAATTTCTTTTTCATCGCAATCTTTTGTGGAGATTTATATTGATGGCTTGATCAAACGGCATTGGGCAGGTTTTATATTACTTTTTGCCTTCATTATCCAGAAAATTCTGCAGGATAATGCAGGCCGCCAGTTTATCGACTTTTTCCTTTCTTTTACGCCAGTGTACGCCACAGTGGGCAAGAATTTCTTCCGCCTCCTTTGTGGACATGGCTTCCGGCCATTTAATCACCGGCAGAGAAAAAGTTTTTTCGAGCAAATCGGTAAAACGGTTGACCTTTTCACACTGGATACCTTCAGAGCCGTCGAGACGCACAGGGTAGCCGATGACGATTTTTTCCACCGAATACCGGCTGATCCACTGCTCGATAACATTCAGGTCATGTTTTTTCGTTTTACGAATCAAAGTGGGCAGCCCCTGGGCCGTCAGCCCCAACTCATCGCAGATTGCCGCACCGATTCGTTTTTCCCCGTAATCGAGGCCAAGAATACGCAAATTGACACCTCTTTGTCGTTTTCTAGCAATTTCACTGCTCATTTTCAACACTTAATAACGCCCGGCTTTCACTGTCTCCGGCCGGAGGCTGTGCCGTAATCGTAAAGAAGCCGTCAACATCGTCATGCCGGTGAAAACCGGTATCCAGAACATAATGAGCAAATAGCTCGTAGCTCATAGTTCATGGTTGATGGTGTCCCCGCCGGCGGGGGTGGCCCGAAGGGCCGGGGGCCAGAGGTCAAAGAACAGGGTTAGGGGCGAAGGCGATGGTGCCTGATCAAAGTTCAGTCTGTTTTCCCGTTTCCCTCAAACGGTTTTTTACCCGTTTTGAGCCCCCCGTTTGAGTCAGTTTCGTATGGAAAACATTCATTTTTTTCTTGACAAAGGGATTTTCCATCTTTATAGTCGGCCCTGTGGAGTAAAGTGGTTTATTGTGGAGGGGAAATTCCATGTCCGTGTTTCGTGGGCAATATCACCATGGTATCGATGAAAAGGGAAGAATTATTTTCCCTTCGCGCTTCCGTGAGATTTTTGCCGAACATTATGAAAACAAAATGGTCATCACGAACTGGGACGGATACCTGATCGTTTTTCCCTATGCGGAATGGTTCCTTATCGAGCAGGAGGTGTCCAAAAGACGCATTCTGGATAAAAAGTTCCGCGATTTTCAGAGATTTTTCATGTCCGGCGCCGTGGACTGCACACTCGACGGTCAGGGCCGGGTTTTGATTCCCCCCTCTCTTCGCGAGTACGCTCAACTGGAAAAGGAAATCGTTCTGGCCGGCATGCTGAAAAATATTGAAATCTGGCCGAGGGAGAAGTTTGAGCTGAGAAACAGGGAGGCGGGCGAAAAAATAGACAAGGATAACGAGATAGCCGACAGCCTGGGGATCTGACGATGGACGCTGTTTTTTCCCACGAACCGGTAATGCTCGAAGAAGTGCTCTTTTGGCTGGCGGAGGGGGAAAGCGGCGTTTACGTGGACGCGACAATAGGCGGAGCCGGGCATGCCCGTGCGATCCTGGACCAGACGGGGGGGCGCCTCATCGGTATTGATTGTGACGCGGACGCGGTGGCGGCGGCTGAAGACAGACTGTCTGCTTTTGGCGCGCGCAAAGTCGTGGTTCGGGCCAATTTTGTCGATCTGGGCGGGGTGCTCAGAGACCTCGGTGTTGACAAGGTGGACGGCGTTCTTATGGATCTGGGCGTTTCCTCCCATCAGCTGGATACGGCGGCCCGTGGTTTCAGTTTTAATAAACCGGCGCCGCTGGATATGAGGATGGATCAAAGCCGGAAATTGAGTGCCCGTGATGTGGTTAATAATTACGGGGCTGCACAACTGGAAAAAATTATCAGGCTTTACGGGGAAGAAAAGATGGCTGCACGAATCGCCACAGCGATAGTTCAGCACAGACAGGCCGCACCGGTTGAGACAACTGCGCAGTTGGCCGGTATTGTTACAGATGCAATGCCACTGCGCATGAGGCACTTGAAGATTCATCCCGCCACCCGCACGTTTCAGGCGCTCAGGATTGCCGTAAACGGAGAGCTCAACTGCATCCGCCCCGGCATGGAAGCGGCCGCGGACGCGCTCAGGCCGGGCGGGCGTGTTGCGGTCATCTCGTTTCACTCTCTGGAAGACAGGATTGTAAAAAACACCTTCAGCGAGATGGCGGCAGGCTGTGTCTGCCCGAAAGACATTCCCTATTGTGTTTGCGACAAGACGGCGACAGTGAAAGTTTTAACGCGCAAGGCGGTGACGCCGTCAGCGGAAGAGATAAAGCGCAACCCCCGCGCGCGCAGCGCTAAACTGCGCGTGGCGGAAAGGATTTGAAGATGACACACACGGCGGGAAGCCAGACAATGGTTCGCAGCAGGTCGGGCAGGGAAGGCGCGGGCGTTTCGTTCGGCGTGAAATACCCGGCGTTTATCCTGGTGGCCCTTGTCGGAATGTTTGTGGCCGTGATTTATGTCGGCTTGCACATCCGTATGACCAGGCTCGAGTATGATGTCGCGGCGGCTCTGTCCGCGAGGGAACTCCTGCAGGAGGAGCACAAAAGACTGGACCTGGAGATGAGCTATCTGAAATCGCAGGAGAGAATTGAGGGGATTGCCCGCAACAAGCTGCAGATGTCTTATCTGAAGGCCGGACAGGTGATTATTCTTAAGCAGGAACAGGCGGGGGAATAATTATGGCGTCGGATTCCAGAAAATGGTTGAGGATGAGACTCGCCCTCATTATGGGGGTGTTTCTGGTTTTGTTTGTCGCTCTTTTATCGCGCGCTTTTCAGCTGCAGGTGCTCTCCGGCGAAGAACTGCAAAAGCTGGCCCGCAGACAGCACACAGCAACATTGCCCCTGCATCCCGAAAGAGGCATTATTTACGACCGCAACGGCGAGAAGCTTGCTGTATCCGTTCTGGCGGATTCCGTCTGTGCCGACCCGGGCAGGATTACCGACCCGGCCAGGGCTTCGCGGCGGATTGCCTCACTGCTCAATCTGAAGCGTGAAGAGGTATACAAAAAAATCTCCGAGCCGAAAAGTTTCTGCTGGCTGGCCAGAAAAATTCCTCCCCAGCAGGCGGCGCTGGTCGAGGCAGCGGGCATCGAAGGTGTTTTTCTCATCAAAGAGCCGAAGCGGTTTTATCCCAACGGCCAGCTGGCCGCCCATCTGATCGGGTTTGCGGGTTTCGACGCGGAGGGGCTCGAAGGGATCGAAAAAAGATATGACGGGTATCTCAAAGGTACTCCGGAAAAGCTCATCTGGGCCAGAGACGCCAAGGGGAAAAAGCTTTTTTTGCATGTCGAGCCCAATAAAAATCATAAAGCAGACGAAGGCGCCAATCTGGTTTTGACTATCGACAGCCGTATCCAGTACCTGGTGGAGACGCATCTTAAAGAGGCTGTGCAAAGCAAGGAGGCCAAAGGCGGCATTGCCATTGTCATGGACCCGAAAACGGGCGAGATTCTGGCCATGGCTAATGAAAAGGGCTTCAACCCAAACAATATCAAAGGGCTGACGCCGGACGCCTGGAGAAATCGCGCCATTACCGACTCCGTTGATCCGGGATCGACCTTCAAGCCATTTCTGGTGGCGGCCGCGCTGGAAGAAGGGATTATCCGGGAGTCGGACTCGTTTTATTGTGAAAACGGCTATTATAAAATCGGCAGCCGCGTGATCCGCGAAGCGGCCCGCAAACGCCACGGCTACCTTTCCGTACGCGAAATTCTGAAATACTCCAGCAATATCGGCACGGCGAAAATCGCCGAGAAGCTCGGCCGCGAAAAATATTATTCCTACATCAAGAATTTCGGCTTCGGCGCGAAAACGGGCATTGGTTTGTACGGCGAGGCGGCCGGAGTCTTGCGCCCTGTCAAACAATGGAGCCCGGTGGATACGGCGGCCATATCCTTCGGGCAGGGAATATCCGTGACGCCCCTGCAGCTTATCTGTGCCATGTCGGCCATTGCCAACGACGGCCTGCTGATGAAGCCTTCAGTTGTCCGGGCGATTACGGACAAAAACAACAACCCGGTCGAGATATACCAGCCGGAGGCCCTGCGTCAGGTGATCTCGCCTGCCACCGCAAGAAGGGTTACCTCCATGCTGACGCAGGTGGTCGAGGCAAAGGACGGTACAGGGAAAAACGCCCATATCGTAGATGTGTCAGTGGCGGGCAAAACCGGTACGGCGCAGAAGTTCGATTTCACGCGCGGCGCTTATTCGTCGGAAAACGTGCGGACATCTTTTATTGGATTTTTCCCCGCCGCCGATCCACAGGTGGTGATTTTAGTGATCCTCGACGAGCCGCAGCACGACAAGTGGGGAGGTGTGGCCGCTGCGCCTGTTTTCAGGGACATCAGCGAACAGATACTCAACCGCTTCAAAACCGGTATCAGAGAAGTTCCGGCCGTGCAGCCGGCGGCGGTCCGTCTGCAGATGGCCGCGGCCGAAAGAATGCTCACCGGAGAAGATTCTTCCGATGAAGAGGATGACCCGTCTTTGATGCCGGATTTCCGCGGCATGACGATCAGAGAAACACTGAAACTGGCCAGGTCGAAATCGATCGAGCCGGAAATTTCGGGTAGCGGCTGGGCGGTCAGGCAGTCTCCGGCCCCCGGCAGTGTAATCGGCAAGAAGCGTATATGCAAAATTACATTTGAAATAAAAAACTGAGGCATGATGAAACTGCGGCAGCTCCTTGAAGGAATAGAAGTGTCAGGCGGGACGCAAAATCTCACGGCGGAGGTTTCCTGTGTCTGTTATGCCGCCCATCAGTGTGTGCCCGGATCTGTATTTGTCGCCATTCCCGGAACGGTACACGACGGCCATGATTTTATCGCCCAGGCGATCGAACGGGGCGCACGTTTTATCGTCCATCAAAAAAACATTGTCGTGCCGGAGGGTGTGGTCGCGTTCAGGGTGGCCGACAGCCGCCGCGCGCTGGGCGTGATCGCAAAAAATTATTACAGGGCCCCGTCTGCGGGGCTCACGCTTATCGGGGTGACCGGAACGAGTGGAAAGACCACCGTTTCGTACCTTCTGGAGTCTATTTTGAACGCCGCCGGATTTTGTCCGGGTGTTATCGGAACGGTCAATTACCGTTACAAAGACATAGTACTGCCCGCGCCGAACACTACGCCGGAGTCTCTGGACATGCAGAAGATCATGCGTGAGATGGCCGATGCGGGCGTGACCCATGTGATTGCCGAGGTCTCGTCGCACGCGCTGGATTTAAAAAGAGTTGATGAGTGTGACTTCGATCTGGGCATTTTCACCAATCTGAGCCCGGAGCATCTGGACTATCACAAAGACATGGAAGATTATTTTCAGGCTAAAAAAAGATTTTTCACCGAAATCCTGCCGCAAAGTAAAAAGAACCGCCCGCGAAAAGCGGTGATCAACACCGACGACCCGTGGGGGCGCAGGCTGCTTGAAGAAACAAGGATGTCAGCTCTGAGTTACGGCCTGGAAGGTGATGCGCAGGTGACGGCAAGACGCGAGGATATTTCCTTAAGCGGGGTCCATGCCGATATTTTCCTTGACGGGGAGTCCGTGTCCGTATCTTCGGGGCTCATCGGCCGGTTCAATTTATCCAATATGCTGGCGGCGGCCGCGGCCGCTTCGATTGTGGGTATTTCCCCTGCGGAAATCGCCGCCGGAATTTCCTCTTTGATGCGTGTCCCGGGACGTATGGAGAAAATAGACACCCCTTCCGGCATTCATGTCTTTGTCGATTACGCACACAAGCCCGATGCATTGAAGCAGGCGCTGGAGGGGCTCGCGAGGTTGAAGCGCAAAAGGATCATCACCGTTTTCGGCTGTGGCGGCGACCGCGACCGCGCCAAAAGGCCGCTGATGGGGCAGGTGGCGACGCGCCACAGCGACCTGACCATTGTGACATCCGACAACCCGCGCCGGGAGGACCCGCTGGCGATTATCGCCCAGATTGAAGCCGGCATTGACCGGGGCAAAATCAGGAAGATCGAGCTGGGGAGCGGAGAAATACAGGAGGGTACAAACTCCTACATGGTGATCGCACAGCGCAAGGCCGCCATCGAAGAGGCGATTGATCTTGCCCGCGCCGAAGACATTGTGCTGATTGCGGGTAAAGGGCATGAAAATTATCAAATTCTGCAAACCGGTAAAATACCTTTTGATGACCGCACGGTGGCGGCAGAGGCCCTGCAGGTGAGATTTCCGGCGGTTGCAGCCGGCGCTCCTGTCTTTTTACTGACTGAAGCAGCGTCCGCGACCGGCGGACGACTGGTAGCAGGTGACGGGACGGCTGTGTTTCACGGCATTTCGACCGATACCAGAACCTTGAAGCCGGGGAATCTTTTTATCGCGCTTACCGGAGAGAATTTTGACGGCCACGCTTTTGTCGGCCGTGCACTGGAGAAAGGGGCGGCCGGTATTATGATTTCCGCCCCCCTGCAGGATGAGCAAAAAATTCCCGAAAATGCCTTTGTCATCGAAGTGGAAGATACGCTCAGGGCGCTGGGCGATCTGGCCCAGGCTTACCGCAGGCGTTTTACCGTACCGGTTGCCGGGATTACCGGTTCTTCGGGCAAGACCACCACCAAAGAGATGCTGACCTGTATTTTAAAGCAGGACAAAAAAGTACTCACCACACAGGGCAATCTCAACAACCTGATCGGCCTGCCGCAGACGATTTTCCGCCTGGCGCCCGGACACGAAATCGCCGTGCTTGAGATGGGCTCCAGTCTGCCCGGTGAAATAAAAAGGCTGACAGAAATTGCCGCCCCCGACATCGGACTGATCACGAATATCGGCCCCGCGCACCTGGCCGGTTTTAAAACGCTCGACGCAGTGCGCGAGGAAAAAGGAGATTTGTTTTTGCACATGAAGCCCTCCGGTATCGCGGTGGTCAATCTTGACGACCCGGCGGTGTCCTCTCTGGCGGATCGCCGCGACGGACGCCGCGTTACCTTCAGCCTGCAGGCAGGCGCGGATGTGAGCGTAGAGGAGATACGAAAGGGCGGCGCCAGGGGAACGGCCTTCAATCTCCTGATGGGAGGGAAAAGCTGGAAAGTGGATTTGAAAGCCGCCGGTATCCACAACGTCTATAACGCGATGGCGGCGGCCGCCGCGGCGATTGCCTGCGGGGCGGGCTTTGAATCGATTCAGCGTGGCCTCGCCTCATTTGTTCCGGTCGGCGGGCGCATGGAAATTATCCGCCTGCAAAACGGAGGTTACCTGATTGATGACTCGTACAACGCCAATCCCGCGTCCATGCGTGAAGCGCTTCTGACTCTCAAAGATCTCAAGGGGGCGCATGACGCGTTTGTATTTCTGGGCGACATGCTCGAGCTGGACGATGAAGCCGCCGACATGCATCGCCGGGTGGGCATGATGCTGGCGACCATCGGCGTAAAGGCGGCTTTTCTCCGGGGGGACTTTGCCGGTGAGACAGCATCGGGAGCGAAAGAAGGGGGCCTGGACGACGAAAAGATCATGGAGCTCAACCGGCTGGACGACGGTATTAATTATTTAAAAAAACATTTCCGCAAAGGCGGCTGGATTCTGGTCAAGGGGTCCCGCTCGATGAAGATGGAAACGGTTGTGAAGGGTATCTGCGATGCCTTCGGCGTTGCCGACGTCGAGCGAAGGAAGGAAAACGTCATATGATTTATGAGTTTTTATATCCCCTGCACACGATGTTTTCATCCTTTAACGTGTTTCGTTATATCACGTTTAGGACTATTTTCGCATCGGTCACCGCATTGCTGATCTGCCTTTTTCTGGGGCGCTGGCTCATTGACAGACTGCAAAAATTGCAGATCGACCAGCAGATCAGAGAAGACGGGCCGAAAACACATCTGGCCAAAAAGGGGACGCCGACGATGGGGGGAATCCTCATCATCGTCGCCGTGGTAATTTCCACACTGCTGTGGGCCAACCTGAGCGTCGCATACATCTGGCTGGCTCTGCTGGTGACCATCGGATTCGGCCTGATCGGTTTTCTGGATGATTACCGGAAGCTTGCCGGCGGCAATTCCCGGGGGGTTTCGGGAAAGAAAAGGCTTGCCGCGGAAATTGTCATCGCCCTTTTTGTCGGAGCGATTTTATACTTCAAGCCCGGCTTTAACACGCAGATTACCATACCGTTTTTCAAGACCGTTTTGCCGGATATCGGTTGGGGCTACATATTGCTTTGCGCTTTCATCATCGTAGGCGCCGCCAATGCAGTGAACCTGACAGACGGGCTCGACGGCCTGGCCACGGGACCGGCGGGCATCTGCTTTGTTACGTATATTTTGTTTGCCTATTTTGCCGGGAATGTCAAAACGGCGGGTTACCTGCAGATTCCCTATGTGCCGGGGGCAGGTGAACTGTCCGTTTTCTGTGGCGCGTTCATGGGGGCGGCGCTGGGCTTTTTGTGGTTCAACGCCTATCCGGCGGAAATTTTTATGGGTGATGTGGGGTCACTGGCCATGGGCGGAGCGCTCGGCACGGTGGCGGTAATCACCAAACAGGAAATTTTACTGGCCATTGTCGGAGGGGTTTTTGTGATGGAGACTTTTTCAGTCATTTTCCAGGTAGGCTATTTCAAGCTTACCGGCGGCAGGCGGATATTCCGCATGGCGCCGATCCATCACCACTTCGAACTCAAAGGATGGGCCGAACCGAAAGTGATCGTCAGGTTCTGGATCATTTCGATACTGCTGGCGCTTCTGGCGATCAGCACATTAAAGCTGCGGTAGGAAACATGGAGCTTGCGGGAAAGAAAACAGCCGTCATCGGCATGGGTAAAACAGGCGTCGCCGTCTCGTCTTTTTTAGGAGCTCTGGGCGCTGTGGTTGTGGCGGTTGATGAAAAGCCGCCTCAGGCGTGGGGCGCGGATGCCGGGCGCCTTGCCCGCGAGGCGTGGTTCAGCACGGGCGTGTATGATCCGTCTGTACTGGCCGGCGTCGATCTGGTGGTGCCGTCGCCGGGAGTGCCTCCGTACAATGCCATTGTGGAGGCCGCACGGGGAAAAAACATTCCTGTCATGAGCGAAATCGAGCTGGCGTACCGTTTCATACGCACGCCGATTCTGGCTGTCACCGGCACCAACGGCAAAACCACGACGACAACCCTGCTGGGGCGCATCATGGAGCATGCCGGCAAAAAAGTGTTCGTCGGCGGCAATATCGGAAACCCGCTGGTGCAGTATGCGGCCGGCGCCCAGACGGCGGATTTCGTCGTTGCGGAAATCAGCAGTTTTCAGCTGCAGTGGACACAGACTTTCCGCCCGCACGCCGCGGCTCTTTTGAACATCACCCGCGATCACGTCAATTATCACGGTTCGTTTGAGGAATACAGACGTGTGAAAGCATCCATCTTCGCGCATCAACTCCCGGACGATCTGGCTGTTTTGAACAACGCCGACGCACAGCAAAGGGACCTGGCCGCGCGGATTGCGGCGCGCACCGTGCGCTTCAGTACGGCAGGTACGGTGCGGCCGGGCGTGTTTCTACGCGACGGTTTCATCATTTACAGTGACCCGGGCGGTAAGGAAGAGCGCTACCCGGCGGACATGGTTCACCTGCCCGGTCTGCATAACGTGGAAAATGTCATGGCAGCGCTGATCATGGCGCGCTTTTGCGGGTGTTCGCCGGGGGCGGTTGCCGGGGCTGTGTCGCTGTTTCGCGGGCTTGCGCACCGTATCGAGTACGCCGGCGAGAAAAAAGGGGTCAGGTTTTATGACGACTCCAAAGGCACCAATGTCGATGCAGTGGCCCGCGCGCTGCAGACTTTTTCCGCTCCGGTGATACTGCTGCTGGGCGGAAGGGACAAGGACGGCAACTTCGACGCGCTGCAAAAGCTTCTGCCGACCAGGTCCAAACAGGTCGTTTTATTCGGCGAGGCGCGCGATCGTATTTATCCGCAGCTGGGCGGCGTTGTGCCCACAGGCAGCGAGCCAACGCTGAAAGCGGCGGTTGAACGCGCGTTTCATGACGCGAGCCCCGGAGACATTGTGCTTTTGTCGCCGGGTTGCGCGAGCTTTGATGAGTTTACCGATTATAAGGAACGGGGAAATTATTTCAAGGAAGTGGTCGGGAATCTTTGATGGAAGCAGTTTATAAAAAAGAAACCAATACGCCGGATATGGTATTGCTGATTGTCGCCCTGATCCTGGTAACCGTGGGGACGGCGATGATTTATTCGTCGAGCTCCATTCTGGCGATGGAGAAATTCAAAGATGCGCAATACTTCCTCAAAAAACATTTGTTTTTTGTTTTTGCCGGCCTGGTGCTGATGGTTGTGATGACCAGAATTCCTTACGAGTACCTGAGAAAAGCCGCCTACCCCGGGGTGGTCCTTTCCGTCGTTTTGCTCCTGATGCTGTTTGTCCCGCAGTTGGGTATCAAAAGAGGCGGGGCCACCCGCTGGCTCAATGCGGGAGTTTTCACGTTTCAGGTAGCGGAGCTGGTCAAAGTGGCGGTGGTGATTTTTCTGGCCCATCTGTTGACGCGCAAGGTGCACCATCTGAAAAAGTTCAGCCGCGGCGTGCTGGTTCCTCTTTCGGTCGCGGCCGTCCTCATGGGACTTATTCTTCTTCAGCCGGATTTCGGCACGGTGGTGATTATCGCGTCTATTTTGCTTTTGATGCTCTCACTGGCCGGGTCCCGTCTGACTCATCTGCTGGCCGTGAGCGCGGCTTTCATTCCTCTGGGGATCTGGCTGGTCATGCGCAAGGGATACAGGATGGCGCGTCTGACCGCTTTTCTGGACCCGTGGAAAGACCCGGACAAAAGCGGCTTCCAGTTGATTCAGTCCATGATTTCCTTCGGCTCCGGCGGCGTATTCGGGCAGGGGATCGGCGACGGTATGCAGAAATTATTTTATCTTCCGGAACCGCATACGGATTTTATTCTGGCGGTCATAGCCGAAGAAAGCGGCTTTATCGGAGTGAGTATCATCGTGTGCCTGTTTATGGTTTTTCTTTTGCGTGGCTTCATGATCGCGTTTCGCGCCCCCGATCTTTTCGGCACGCTTCTGGCGGCGGGCCTTACGATGCTTGTCGGCATGCAGGCGTTTATCAACATCGCCGGCGTGATGGGGTTGATACCGCTCAAGGGACTGGCCCTGCCGTTTCTAAGCTACGGCGGGACTGCCTTTATGATGAGCATGATGGCGGTGGGCATTTTACTGAATATTTCCGCACAGCGGGTATAGCTGTCCGGAAAAGGATGGGGCGCGGCAGATGCGCCCCGGGCGGGGAGTCGGGATGTGCGGCTGGTTATAGCGGGAGGGGGAACGGGGGGACATCTTTTCCCCGGCATTGCCGTTGCGGAGGAGTTTTTAGGACGCGACCCCGCAAATAAAGTGCTTTTTATCGGTACCGCAGGGGGCATCGAATACCGCCTGTTGGGGCCGCTGGGGTATGAATTGAAATTGATCGATGTGGAAGGTTTGAAAGGCAGAGGGTTTAAGGCATTGCTGGCAGGGGCCTACAAGATTCCGCACAGCATGTGGCTCTCCAGAGGGCTGCTTCGGGAGTTTGCTCCGGACGCGGTCATTGGTGTCGGCGGCTATGCCTCGGGCCCGGTGGTTATCACCGCCTGGCTGATGGGCATTCCTACGGCCATCGCCGAGCAAAATGCTGTGGCGGGAGCGACCAACCGCATATTGGGAAAGTTTGTGGACCGTGTGTTTCTCACATACGAGCACAGCAGAAAACATTTTTCAGCGCGCAAGGTTGTCATGACGGGCAACCCGGTGCGGGCGGCGTTTACCGGTCCTCCCGGCCGTGCGCAAGCTGAGAGCCGCGTCAGGACAATACTGATTTTCGGCGGCTCACAAGGAGCGGCGGCCATCAACAAAACAATGGCGGACATGCTGCCGTATCTGCAGAAGATAAAACAAAACCTGCGTGTCATTCATCAAACGGGCGCGCGTGATCTGCAGATGATGCAGGATGCCTACCGGCAAAATGGCATCGACGCGCAGGTTCATCCGTTCATTACGGATATGGCCGCCGCCTATGTGGAAGCCGACCTGATCATCTGTCGTGCGGGCGCCACGTCGCTGGCGGAGATCACCGCGGCGGGAAAGCCGTCTGTTTTGATTCCTTACCCGTATGCGGCCGATGATCACCAGACGCAAAACGCGCAGGCAATGGCCGAAGCTCAAGCGGCGGTGATGATCCCTGAAAGCGGGCTTACCGCAAAGACGCTTTTCAGTACCGTGGAAGGGCTTTTGGCCGATGACGCAAAATTGCAGGAGATGGCCGCGCACAGCGCAAAGCTCGGTCGGCCGGGTGCAGCGGCGGCGATTGCCGATGCCTGCGAGGAATTGATGAAAACCAATGATTACTGATCTGAAAAAAGAAGGAGTCGGCTGACGTGGGAAAAGACCGTGAAACAGGATTTATGAAGCGCAAGGTCAAGCGCATTCACTTTGTCGGTATCGGCGGCATCGGGATGAGCGGTATTGCCGAAGTTCTCTTGAATCTCGGCTATAAGATCAGCGGCTCGGATGTGGTATCTTCCGAGACGACAAGACGCCTGCGTAATATGGGAGCGCAAGTTGCGATCGGCCACGCACCGGACAATATCGGAAACGCGGATGTGGTGGTCACTTCCACCGCGGTCAAAGCGGACAATCCGGAGGTGCTCGAAGCCCATCGCAAGAATGTTCCGGTCATCCCCCGTGCAGAAATGCTGGCGGAGCTTTTGAAAATGAAATTTTCCATTGCCGTGTCCGGCAGCCACGGAAAAACCAGCACCACTTCCATGCTCTCCGCCATTCTGGCGCAAGGTGGGCTTGACCCGACGATGGTGATCGGCGGCAAGCTGGCTTCCATCGGTTCCAATGCGCGCCTGGGTGACGGGGATATTATCGTTGCGGAGGCGGACGAAAGTGACGGCTCCTTTCTTAAACTGTCGCCTGTGATCGCGGCCATCACGAACATCGACCGGGAACATCTGGATTATTACCCGGGCATAGAAGAAATCAAGACGGCTTTTTTGACTTTCGCCAACATCGTTCCTTTTTACGGCTGCACCGTAATTTGCATAGACGACGAAAACGTGCGCAGCATCGCGGGCTCGATCAAAAGGCGTGTCATTACCTACGGCATTGACGATCCCGCCGATTACAGGGCCTCAGACATCCAGCTGCTTGAGACAAAAACCGTTTATCGCCTGTCTTACCGGGGTGAAGATCTGGGGGAGATAAAGCTCACCGTACCCGGGCTTTTCAATGTTTATAATTCACTGGCGGCCATAGCAATCGGGCGTGAGCTGGGTCTGGATACAGACACGATTCGCGAGGGGCTGGCCGCCTTCACCGGAGTGCAGCGCCGTCTGGAGCTGAAAGGGCAGGCCGGCGGCATTACGGTGGTTGACGACTATGGCCATCACCCGACGGAGATCATGGCCACTTTGTCCGCCGCCCGCCAGAGATGGAAAGGACGACTGATCGTTGTTTTTCAGCCGCACCGTTTCACCCGGACCAGGGCGCTTTTTGATGAGTTCAGCCGCTCTTTTCAGGACGCGGACGTGTTGATTGTCAATGATATCTATCCTGCGTCGGAAGAACCGATTGCGGGTATCAATTCTGCTGCTTTATGGGCGGCCATCAAAGAAAACGGTCACCCGTGTGTGGAATATATCGCACAAAAGCAAAAGACGGTGGACTATCTGATGTCGCAGGCCCGTCCCGGCGACACAATAATCACGCTGGGCGCCGGTGGTGTTTATAAAACAGGAGAGGCTTTTCTGGAGCGGATGAAAAAGGAGTCTAATAAGTAATGGCGGATCGTGAGATGATAGCCGCTGCGTTCACAGATGCAGGCATCGGACAAATATGGTTTGACGAGCCGATGGCGCGCCACGCGTCTTTGAAGCTCGGCGGCCCGGTGGACGTGCTGGTCGCACCTGAAAATGAAGAGCAGCTGGGGCGTGCGGTGCGCATATTGAAAGAAAAAGGCATTGCCTTCATGCCGGCTGGAAATCTGACAAATATTTTATTCACAGATGCAGGTTACCACGGAGTTGTGCTGTGGATGAAGCAGATGGACAAAATTCAATTTCTTCCCGGCCCGGACGACGAGTTTGTGATCGAAGCACAAGCGGGTGCGTCGCTGGGCAAAGCAGTCACGCTGGCGGCACAGAAGGGGCTGACGGGGCTGGAGTTTGCCTGCGGTATTCCGGGAAGCGTCGGCGGGGCAATCCGGATGAACGCGGGCGCCTACGGAAAAGAGATGAAAGACGTGATTTCCGTCGTGATGCTGATTGACGGTGAAGGAAAAAGGAAAACACTCCGGCGCGACGAAATCAAATTTTCCTACCGCAGTGCTGATCTTCCCACGCAGGCGATTGTCAGCGGAGCGCGCTTCATTGTGCGCAAAGGAAACACTGAAGAAATAAAAAGACGCATGGAGGAAATACAAAAACAGCGGCGTGAAAAGCATCCTCTGGAATACCCTTCAGCCGGGTCGGTGTTCAAAAACCCTCCGGGCCTTTCTGCAGGCAGGCTCATCGAGGAGCTGGGCCTGAAAGGGCGGCGGCTGGGCGACGTTCAGGTATCGAAAAAGCACGCCAACTTTATTGTCAACAAGGGCCAGGGCACGGCGTCGGAGATGACGGCCCTCATTGAACTCATTCAGGACAGGGCAAGGGCGGAAAAAGGCGTCACGCTGGAGACGGAAATTGTGATTGTCGGAGACAAGCGGTGAGAAGAAGAAAAAAAATCAGTATCGAGGCCAGAAAGAACCGTCTGTACAGGCGTCTGGCCGGCGCGCTGGGCGATTCCGCGGGCGCTGTCCTCCTGCTTGTCGCTGTTGCCTCCCTGAGTTGTGCGTTTATATTCGCATGCAGTTTTGTTTTGAGCAGTCCGTATTTTATGATTAGAGAAATATCCGTCCGCGGCGTCAAGGAGCTTACGGAAAAAGAGATTCTGGCCTTGGCCCGGGTCAGGCCCGAAGTCAATATTCTGGGTGTGAACACAGAACTTATCGCCACGCGCGTTGCCGCCGATCCCTGGGTCGGGAAAGTTTACATCGGCCGCGAACTGCCGGACCGGCTGGTGCTCGACATACGTGAGCGTCGGCCCGTGGCTCTGATCAAAGAGGCGGGTGTTTTTTATCTGATCGACGGTGAAGGCTATGTCTTTAAAAAATTATCCACAGGGGACGAGGTGGACCTGCCGGTCATCACCGGCGTTAAAATCAACCGCGCGGAAAAACCGGCGTTGTATTCCGACGTGCTTAAACTTCTGGAGAGACTTTCCGCCTCCGGAGAGTACCGGTTCTTGGGGACTATATGCGAGGCGCATCTCGATGGTATCTTCGGATTGTCTCTGCTCACCGACCGGGGACTGCATTTGAAACTGGGGCGGGAGGATTTTGGCGGCAAGCTCAACCAGTTGAAGGTTGTACTTGCCGATCTGGAAAAACGCGGGATGAGCCACGGGCGCCTTCTGGTTGACCTGGCCGATGTTTCCAGGGTGACGGTGCAGCGCCAGGAGGCGCCGGCCAGAGCACAGGAGAAGAAAAAAGGGCCACAATACAGAATATGACTTACGGGCATTTGGTGAGGGTGAAGTTATGAGGAGAAAAAACAGGATTCTGGTCGGAATAGATATCGGCACTACTAAAACCACGGTGATTGTAGGCGAGACCACGGAAACCGGTATCGACATTATCGGGATGGGGATGACGCCGGCCAGGGACCAGAGAAAAGGTGGCGTGATCAATATCGACAGCACGGTGGAAGAAATAAAAAAAGCCGTGGACGACGCCGAGCACATGTCCGGCTGCCGCATCAATTCCGCCTATGTCGGCATATCCGGCGCTCATGTGAAAGGCCAGAATTCACTGGGTATTGTGGCGGTCAAAGGCCGCGAGGTGGGCGAAGACGATGTCCACAGAGCCATCGAGGCCTCCCGGGCCATTGCCATTCCGGTGGATCGCGAAATTCTGCACACTCTGCCGCAAAATTATGTAGTGGACGGCCAGGACGGCATCCGCGATCCGGTCGGGATGTCGGGGGTGCGCCTGGAGGCGAAAGTGCATATCGTGACGGGCTCGAGCGCCTCGATTCAGAATGTCGTGAAATCAGTCAACCGTGTCGGGCTGGATATAGACGACCTGGTGCTGGAGCAGCTGGCGGCAAGCGATGCGGTGCTCAGCACCGACGAGAAAGATCTGGGCGTTGCCGTGATTGATATCGGCGGGGCATCTACAGGCATTACCATTTTTGCGGAAGGCAGTATCAAGCATACGGCCATGCTTCCGGTAGGCGGCGCTTTTCTGACCTCGGACA
>Ga0116182_1001421_pt1 | contig 24781 bp, 22 predicted proteins | sample AD_UKC077_MetaG_FD_89805 | JGI IMG/M metagenome (GOLD analysis project Ga0116182, IMG submission 89805) | Active sludge microbial communities of municipal wastewater-treating anaerobic digesters from USA - AD_UKC077_MetaG | ecosystem: Engineered > Bioreactor > Anaerobic > Digestate | place: USA...
CTGGATAAAGACCATAAACTGCACCATTACAGCTTAAGAATGCAACAGTCGTAAAACTTCCTCCAGAAACCCAGTCGCTTTTTGTTCCATTACAATTAGAACGTACCCAATAATAGTAAGTTGTTGAAGCTGATAAACCATTTAAAGTTGCTATTAAATTACCATTACTTGTTTGCGTGGCATTAGTTGAAGTTACAGGAGCAGTATTTGTAGTGTTTAAATATAAATCATAAGAATTGGCAACAGGTGTTGGTGCATTCCAAAATAATCTACATGAATTAGAAGTGATGTTTGAAACTGTCAAATTAGTTGGCAATCCACAGCTTGCTGGAGCCACACATTGAATATATTTTATTCTGTTTGTGTTTTGTGCACCACAATTGGGATCAGTGTGTAAATAGTAGCGTATCACTCCAGATGTTGATTGAGAAGACCAATTTAAAGGTGTTGTTCCGCTTGCTAGAATAACATTTGAATCGTTCGTTATCGTGATAAAATCCGTTAAAACAGAACTTGAAAACGTATATTGTCTATTGGCTACTATATTTACATTGGTATATTCACTAGCATAAGCATTGTTAACAATTTGTTCGGTTGTACCCAAACACGCTGGAGTAAAGTTAGTTGCTGGCCATTGTCCATAGGTAGCAGTAGTACAACCCGATAAACCATTTGTAACAAAGTTTAGTACCGGACTCCAATTGCTTTTTGTGCCACCACAATTAGAACGAACCCAGTAGTAATAAGACGTTGCAGGTGTTAAGGTGTTCGAAATGGTTATGCTGGTAGAATTAGTTATATAGGTTGGTGTTGTATTGGTAACTGGAGCAACATATGATGTAGATAAATACACTTCATAGCCAGAGCTAGGTGCTGGTGTTGGTGCTGTCCAACCAAGTACGCACGAATTTGAAGTTAGGTTATAAACCATCATATTGGTTGGAACATTACAATTTGAAGTTACTGGCGGTGTATAAAAGAAACCTCCATAGACCCAATTGGTTTGTTGTTCGCCGCAGACAGAAGCAACCCACCAATGATAATCAGTGTTTGGAGTTAAATTCTCCAACGATAAAGAGGTAGAAACAGTAGCATCTTGTATTCCTCCTATTACGTTTGTAGTGTTGTAACGAATCACATAACTATCAGGCGTTGGAACAGCTGGTATCCAACCTAGAGTTGCAGTTGTTGCTGTAATATTATCAGACCAAGTTTGTGTTGGCGCACTACATGTTGAAGTAGTTGGTGTCATTTTAACCAAACCAAGTTGTAACGTTCCTGCCCAAATAATGCCTGAGGCTTGTGTTCTAAGCGCACTAAAATAATTGTCAGGCAATCCCGAATTGGAAGAGGTATAAGAGATACAGTCGGTAAAGTTTTGTAATCCACTACCGTTGAATGCAATCCAAACTTTGTTGTTGCTATTCACGTCAAGCGCATTCAACTGATAGCCACCTAGGCAAGAGTTGCTTTGAAAATAAATGTCAATAAAAGTTCCGCCAGTAGAATAAGTCATTAATGCGTCAAAAGCATCAAGATAAATGATGTTATTTTTGATTTTCAATATTTTATTTACGCCATCCGTAATACTATTGAAATTAGTTCCGTTGAATTTGTACAAAATATTTCCAGTAGTTACCCAAACACCATTATTACTATCGGTTGCAACTGATCCAATGTTGTTTAAACTATTGTAGGTTGTCCAAGTAGTACCATTAAACTTTGTAAGTCCAGCACTCGTAGCAATCCAAACGTTATTTAATCCGTCTATGGCAATATCGTCAATCGCATTATTTGGAAGTCCTGAGTTTGCTGTTGTATAATTGGTCCAAGTTGTTCCATTCAAGCTGCTAATTCCGTTTGATTGTGTTGCCATCCATTTTTTGCCTGAACCATCAATTTCAATTTTTACAATTGAATTACTAGCAATGCCTGAATTACTGGTATTGTAGTTGGAAAAAGTAGTTCCGTTGAATGTGGAAACACCACTGTAAGATGCTATCCATAATAATCCGTTGGCATCTACTTTAATATCACCAATGTAGTCACTGGCAATACCCGAATTGGAAGTGTTATAAATAGTGTAATCATATGCTTGTCCGAAAGAGCAAACCGAAAGAAGAAGAAGAATTAATGAGTAAATTTTTTTCATGTTTTTTGATTGGTTTAAGTTGCAATACTATAAAAATTGTAGGAATTTATAAAATTATTTTTTTACAATTTTGATTGTTTTCGTTGTTTTGTTTGCATCATTCGAAGTAATTTTTGCCAAATATGTTCCAGATGTTAAATTGGAAACGTCTATTGTTACATCCGTTGCATTTGTTTCTTTTTTAAAGATTTCTTGTCCCATTAAATTACAAATTGAAATCCTTTCAATTTCTTTATCCATTGAAAAATGTAATACATCACTAACTGGGTTTGGATATACTTTTAATTCGTTTATTTCAAAATTTTCAGAAGAAAGTGTTGAAGGATAACATGAAATGTAGGTAAGTGTATTTATATTTACATTAGTTTCGTTACCTAGTTGACCTCTGTTATTTTTTCCAGTTACTCTTATAAAGCCATCACCGTTTTTTTCTATTACATGATAAAATCCAGTAGCAATTTCATAAGAATCTGAAAAAGTTCCAACTTGAGTAAAAACAAGCGTATTTGTTGTGCTACTTGTTCCATTACCTAACTGTCCTTCATTGTTTCTACCAGTACTCCAAAGGGAATGGTTGGTTTTAATTGCATAAGAAAACCACTGACTTGCTGATACATCTTGCCAATTAGTATCGGTACCAATTTGAATAGGAACATAGGATATAAGAGGAGATGTTATTATCCCAAACTCACCACTTGTGTTTGTACCCCATGCCCACAGTGTACCATCTGTTTTTATACCCAAAGAATGAGAATAGCCCCCATCTACTTTTTGCCAATTAGCATCTGTTCCAATTTGTGTTGGAACAGTTCTATTGGTGGTTGTTCCATCACCTAATCTTCCATTACCATTATTACCCCATGCCCAAAGTGTTCCATTGGATTTTATTGCCAAACCATAACTATGACCAGCTGAAACAGATTGCCAGTTGGTATCAGTTCCTATTTGAGTAGGTATGTTTTTATTCACGGTTGTATTATCTCCTAATTGCCCGAAATTGTTTCTTCCCCAAGACCATAATGTACCATCTGTTTTTATTGCTAAACAATAGTCGTCCGAAGAACTTATACTTTGCCAATTAGTATCTGTTCCTACTTGTGTAGGTACGTGGTATGAAAAGGTTGATGTACCCAAACCCAATTGGCCTTGAGAATTTACACCCCAAGCCCAAAGAGTACCATCTGCTTTAATAGCATAGGATGAACTAAAATTAGCACAAACTTTTAGCCAATTAGCATCTGTTCCAATTTGTATTGGCGTATTTTTATCAACTGTAGTGTTGTCTCCGAGATTACCTACGCCATTAGAACCCCATGCCCAAAGTGTTCCATCTTCTTTAACAGCTAATGAATGACTGTATCCAGCACTAATGGTTTGCCAGCATTGTGCCGAGATTTGTAATGTTATAAATAATACTAAAATAGTAATTGTTCTTTTCATACTTTTTGTTTTGTGGAAATTTTATTTTGAAGTTAATTTTTCACCAAAACTAAAAGATAAGAGTAACTACTACAATTTATGTATTGTACTATTTATAAATAATCAGTAACCTATTAAGATTTAATTGTTTTATTTTTAAATAATTACTCAGTGTTTTTTAATTTTTCAATATAATAATTTGGAGAAAGTTCTGTTTGCTTTTTAAAAACGCGAACAAACGTAGTAGCATCTTTATATCCTACCTCTTCCGCAATAGCCTGTAAAGTATATTTTCGAAATTGAGGTACATCATTAAACTTTTGAAGTACATATTGAATTCGTAATTCTTGTGTGTATTCCGAAAAGGTTTTTTGCATTACCTGATTGAAGTATTGTGACAAATAAGCCGTATTTGTATTTAATTTTTTGGCAACAAAAGCCAACTTAAAATTCGGATCTAAAAAAGTTTTTTTCTGTTCTAATTTTTTTAACCCTAATGACAATTTCTCGATAAGGTCATTGTCCATGAGTTGTTTTGGTGGTTCTATTGTTTCACTACTTGTTTTAGGATTAGCACTAGAAGTTTTAAATTCTTTTAGGTTCTGAATAATCTTTAAAAAACGATGATGCTTTTCTTTTTGGCGTTTATAGTAAAAATAAAAACTAGAGAGAACTAAAACTAAAACTACCAAAATACTTAAAAGAGAAACTTTAATATAATTCTTAGAGGCAATAATTGAATTCGATTCATCTCTAATGCTATCCAAATCGTAATTATGAAGAAAATTTACAGATTTATTTTTTATACCATCTATTGATTGAATCAAGGTTAAACTCTTTTGCGCATACAGATAAGCACTCTTAGTGTCTTTTTTTTCACTGTAAGATTGTGCCATAATAGTGTATGCCATTAATAGATTCTCTTTAGAAACCTTAGTTGATTCATAGCTTATTATATATTTTTTACTATAAAAAAGTGCCGAATCAATTTGCTTTAAATGATGAAAACAATCAGCCATTCCTAAATCAAACAATTGTACTGTTCTTATATTTTCATCTATAATAGGGTACTTATTTCTCATTCGATAAAGTGACAATGCTTTGTTGTAATTTCCTTCCAAAGCTGCGCTTTTTGCCTCACGCATATACAACAATGCTTTTGTGTACTCGGGTTGAAAATTTTCTTGTATCAGCATTGTTGCAGCTTCTCTAAAGTAATAATTAGCCGAATCCAGTAATGTTGTATTTCTCGATTGCACATAAAACTTTTGATAAGCTTCGCCAATGATATTGTGTTTATCGGCAAATAACTTTTTATTCATTACCTTTTTTTCGCCTTCTCCTAATTTTAGATGTGGTGTGGTTTTTAATTCTTTCTTCAACATTGCAATACCGTCAACATAGTTACCCATAGCCACTTTAATCAAACCGTATTGTTCATTAAATTGATTGTTTGCACTCTTTTTGTATGTATCAAGATAAAACAATGCCGTATCATATTCTCCTAAATTCTTGTGGATGTAAAATAGTTTGTTGACACACATTCCCATCAAATCTTGATAAACTTTGCTTGATTTGGCATGCTTGCTTTTTTCAATGTTCTCAATAAGTGCTACAAGGAGTTGTTTTGAATGAGTAAACTCTGATTTATTATAAAAGTAATTGGCCACATAATACTTGCCAAAAAAGCCAAATAACTCGTTTTTAGAATTGCTAATTTCTAAAGCATCTGCATAGGCTTTATCAGGATTTGAAATAAGTTCTTCTTGAATAGTTCGGGTTCTTTTTACCTCAAAATCATTTAATTCCTGAGAAAACACAGAAGAAAAACATGTAAACGGTATTAAAAAATATATAAATTTAATCATTATATAAATTGAAGCGGAAAACTCGACTAAAAACTATTATGTACAAAAAAATAAGCTATTTTACTTGATACAAACAATAAAAGATAGTCATCAAGCCTAAGCTAACAACAAAAAGCAAAAAATTAAAAAAACAAATGTATTAAAGAATTACAGAATATTTTCTCATCTATAAAGCAATTTATAATAATCAAAACTAATTTTTAAATTATCCAATAAATTCTAAGCATTCATGTATTAAAATCCAATTAACATCTTGCATTTTTTTTAAAAATTGCTAGACTTGCAAGTAACTGCGCTAAATTCATTGAACTACAACTAAAATGCAACTGCACAACCAAAACAATCAAACGTACGATTAACATAGTTAAACGCACACCTAAAACAATCAACCGCACAACAACTACAATTTAACTTCCAAATTCCACCATTATTTTTATGAAATGTTTGTTTGTCAAATCACTTTCTATAAAGTACCTTTGCAAAAGTTTTTTAAAACAAATGAATTCAACGTTGAACGTCACTTCAAAACCTTTTACACTCAAGTCAGTTGCTACGGATTTCAAAGAAATCACCAAAGCAGGTTTGGCAGTTAGTGTCGTTTTCTCTTCCATTGCAGGATATTTATTGGGTGTTACCAGCTTCAGCAACCTTAATTGGTTAACCTTATTAATGCTAGCAGTTGGTGGTTATTGTATGGTTGGAGCCTCCAATGCCTACAACCAAGTCATCGAAAAAGACCTCGACGCTTTGATGGACAGAACCAAAAATCGTCCAGTTGCCTCAGGAAGAATGTCACCAAATAGAGCGTTATTTGTTGCCAGCATTCTGACAATTATTGGTTTAGTATTGTTATACTTAATCAATCCAAAATCCGCCATGTTTGGCGCGATTTCCATATTTTTATATACAAGTATTTATACACCTTTAAAAACCTACACACCGCTATCCGTTTTTGTAGGTGCATTTCCAGGTGCTATTCCATTCATGTTAGGTTGGGTTGCCGCCACCAATGATTTTGGTATCGAAGCAGGAACATTGTTCCTAATTCAGTTTTTTTGGCAATTCCCACATTTTTGGGCAATCGGTTGGTTTCTTTACGAAGACTACGAGAAAGCAGGATTTTTTATGTTGCCTACCGGGAAAAAAGACACCTCTACAGCTTTGCAAACCGTGTTGTATTCTGTTTGGTTGCTAATAGCATCGCTTTTGCCAGCATTAGGCTATACAGGAAGATTATTTCTCACACCAATAGCAGCAGTTTTTGTAGCTTTCATAGGTTTGTGGATGATATATTACGCAGCACGACTATATAAACTACGAACATCTAAAGCCGCAAAACAATTGATGTTAGTAAGCGTTTCCTATATTACCTTGTTGCAATTGATTTATATTTTTGATAAATTTTTAAGATAGAAGATATGACAATGACTGCCGAAGAACATAAAGCACGATCAGCACGTTCCTACAAACTGTTGCTGTTGTTTGCTATGCTAAGCATGACCATGATGTTCGCTGGTTTGACCAGTGCTTTTGTAGTAAGTAAATCACGTGGCGATTGGTTGCAAAATTTCGAAATGCCTAAAGCGTTTTTTGTGAGCGTAGTCGTGATATTACTATGCAGTGTTACGTTTCATTTAGCAAAATTGTCTATCAAAAAAGACAACCGAAAAGCCACTACAAATTATCTATTAGCAACTTTAGTATTGGGTTTTCTGTTTGTGTTTTTCCAATTTCAAGGGTTTAGTGAAATAGTAAAACAAGGCTATTTTTTCACAGGACCTGAAAGTAATATTACAACAACTTTTCTCTATGTAGTAACTGTTGTTCACTTGGCGCATTTGTTTGGTGGAATTATTTCACTTTTAATCATAATTTATAATCATTTTAAACAAAAATACAATTCAAGTCAAACCCTTGGAATTGAACTAGGTGCGATGTATTGGCACTTTCTTGATTTCTTATGGGTTTATTTGTTTTTATTTTTATATTTCTTTAAATAAGAAAAAAAATCTAAATTTGGGAACTTTTTAACGAATCAACTTTTATGGGAGCGACAGTTACTACTGCAAATACAAATGAAAACACCTGGGGTGGCGGAAACGAACCAATGGGTGCAAGTTATGGCAAAATGATGATGTGGTTTTTTATCGTATCGGATGCTTTAACATTCTCTGGATTCCTAGCTGCGTATGGCTTTTCAAGATTTAAATTTATTGATAATTGGCCAATTGCCGACGAAGTGTTTACTCACTTTCCGTTTTTACATGGTGTAGATGCGCCAATGTACTATGTGGCATTGATGACTTTTATCTTGATTTTCTCTTCGGTAACAATGGTATTAGCCGTTGATGCTGGACATCAAATGAAACAAAAAAAGGTAGCTTTTTACATGCTTTTGACTATTGTTGGTGGTTTAATCTTCGTAGGGTCACAAGCTTGGGAATGGAAAAACTTCATCAAAGGAGAATTTGGAGCTGTTGAAACCAAAGGCGGAAGTGTTATTCAGTTTGTAAACAAAGAAGGTAAACGCGTAAAAATAGAAGATTTTGCAGTCGTTTTACCAGAAGAAAGAGAAGAACTTACTAGAAGCAAAGGAAAATGGTTCATGAGCGAGGCTACATTGCCTTCGTATTCTGTTGCTGAAATACAAGCAGGTTTCAAAGCACATCCAGAAATATTGGTAAAAACAGAAAAAATTTACAGAGATACTAAAGAAGATCAGGCCAACAAAGATTTACAGCCTGGTTTGAATCATAATAAGAAAAGAGAAATTTTGACCAGAGAAGCTTCTCAGAAATTAGTTGATAATAGCCATATAGTTATAGAAGGCGCAAATCTTAAGCACAACGAGTATGGTAATAAGTTATTTGCCGATTTCTTTTTCTTTATCACTGGTTTTCACGGATTCCACGTGTTTTCTGGAGTAATCATCAATATTATTATTTTCTTTAATATTCTATTAGGAACCTATGAGAAAAGAAGAAGCTATGAAATGGTCGAAAAAGTTGGACTATATTGGCACTTTGTCGATTTGGTTTGGGTATTCGTATTTACATTCTTCTATTTAGTTTAATCATTTACAATAATACAAATTAATATGTCACACGATACTCACACACACGAACACAGTTCAAACATCAAAAGAATTTGGCAAGTTTTTGGAATTCTTTCTGTAGTTACAATAGTAGAGGTTTATCTAGGAATTATTAGGCCTGATGCTTTAGTAATGAATGATTTTTTAGCAATGAATTTGCTTAATTGGGTTTTCATCATCTTAACACTTTACAAAGCCTATAAAATTACATGGGTATTCATGCACATGGAAGGAGAAACCGCAAGTTTACGTTGGGCTGTTGTATCAACCGTTATTTTCTTAGTATTGTACTTATTATTCATTCTATTAGTTGAGGCAGATTACATTCACGATGTCTTTAGAGATTCTACTATCAAATGGAATTTTTAACAAAATATTAATTCAATAAAAAGGGTACGCTTTGCGTACCTTTTTTTATTTTTGCACTACCAATTTTATATTGAAATGAAAAAGAAAACCGTTCTGATTGTACTTTTTATGCTTCCACTAGTTGTTTACCTCTTTTTTGCAACAGGCGTTAATAGTTTCATGAGGTTGCCTATAGTTACTCCAAAAGTTGAAGACGTCAATTCCAATTGGGTAGCTCTCAATGGCGAAAAAGTCACACTTAATAATAAAATCACCATACTAGGGTTTTCTGGCGAAAACATGTTAGATAATCGGGGAAATTATTTTTTATTAACCGATAAAATATACAGTAGAAATAAAGCCTTCAAAGATTTTCAAATTGTCTTCATCGCTCCAGAAGGAACACAAGACCAAGTAAAGTCAGTTTTAGAACGGTTAAGCAAACTTACCAATGTTTCTGGGTATCATTTTGTTTTTGCACCAGTAGCCGAAATAGAAGCTTATTATAAACAACTGAAGCTGGTTGAAAAACTAGACAGTCATCATGGAACTAAATTCGTTTATATTATTGATAAAGAACGCAACCTAAGAGGAAGAAAAGGCAAAAGTGTTCAAGGAGAAGCCGAATATAAAGAAGGATATAACATCAATTCTTCGGCCGAATTGCACAATGAAATGACCGATGATGTAAAAATTATTTTAGCAGAATACCGTTTAGCATTAAAGAAAAATAATGCTAAGCGAAAAATATAAGTGTATAAATCATGAAAAATAAATCATACATAGGCGTTTCATTAGTCATTTTGGTATTTGGAATTATTTTTATCCCAAAAATTATAGAACGTATAAAAGACGGTTCCGTGATACAAGGAGACAGAATTGATGGCGTATCCAATCACAGAAGCAAAAGTGCAAATACCGGTTTGGTAAAAATTGGTCCAGAACCTGCTTTTTCACTAACCAATCAAGATAATAAAACAATTACCAAAAAAGATTATGCAGGAAAAGTACATGTGGTAGAGTTTTTCTTTTCCACTTGTCCATCTATTTGTCCAAAGATGAATCAAAATATGTTGGTTATCGAAAAAGAATTCTTGGGTAATCCAAACTTCGGAATAATCTCTATTACCATCAATCCAGATACTGATACACCACAAATTTTAAAAGACCATGCAGAAGCATTAGGAGTTGCCTCCTCAAACTGGAATTTCCTAACCGGTAAGCAAGATTATATCTATGATTTGGCGAACAAAGGGTTCAATCTCTATGCTGGTCAAAATAGTAATGTGAGTGGTGGCTTTGAACATTCAGGCTATTTTGCTTTGGTAGATAAAGAAGGCAACATCAGAAGCCGAAAAGACAAGAATGGCAATCCAATTATTTATTACAACGGATTGGAGAAAGAAGATGTAAAAGCGATTATAAAAGACATAAAAAAATTGTTAAATGAGTAAGAAAGAAATCAACTCCATTGATACAAAATTCAACAACCTAATTATGGTTGTTTCGATATTAATTCCGCTAATAGTTGCAGTATTGTTTAGTGTCAAACTAAAAGATTTTGGGATAGATGTTGAACCGTTAACTTTTTTACCACCCATTTATGCTACTATTAATGGGATAACGGCTTTACTATTAATTGCAGCTGTAATTTCTATCAAAAATGGCAAACGAAAACTTCACGAAAATTTAATGACCACAGCCATAATGTGTTCTGTTGTTTTTCTAATCATGTATGTAGCCTATCATCTAACAGCCGATTCTACCAAGTTTGGTGATGTTAATCACGATGGAATTGTGGATGAAGTAGAGCTTGCAAAAGTTGGTGTTTGGCGCATAGTTTACTTTCTAATTCTAATCAGCCACATCATTTTATCCATTGTCATTATTCCGCTAGTGTTGTTCACCTTTGCACGAGCATTAGCCGAACGTTTTGATAAACATAAAAAATTAGCCAAAATCACATTTCCAATTTGGCTATACGTTGCCATTACAGGCGTTCTAGTATTTTTAATGATTTCTCCTTATTATGCTAAATAAAGAAAATAGAATAAAGAAAATAGACAAAAGAACAAAGCAAAAAGAATACAGATTGCTATCCATAAAGAGTGGCTTCTTTCTTCTGTGTTCTATGTTTTATACTCTAAACACAACCGCCCAATGTGCCATGTGTCGCGCATCACTAGAAAGCAATGGCAACAATACCCAAGCCGAAGCTGTAAACGACGGAATCGTTTACCTAATGGCAATTCCTTATATATTAGTGGGTGTCATCGGAATATTTATTTATAAAATGTATTTTAAGAAAAAGTAATTTCTTTAACACTTTTTTTAAAAAGCCTTTAGAAACTTATTTGTAGCCTTTAGCAGTTCATTTGTAGCTTTTAGCAATTAGTTTATAGCTTTTAGCAATTCATTTCAAGGTTTTAGCAGCAACTATTTATTCCATCCCATCTATTTTCACATTCATTTTTCCAGTAGTTTTCAAAAAAGCAATGATGGCTTTATTGGTAAGTTCTACTCTATCAAATTCAAAATCATTCATCGTGCCGTTAACAAAAACACCTTTCATTGGTGAAAAATTATTCAAATAGGGCAACATGCTTTTCTTGCCTTCATCAAGATTAGGCTTAATAGAATAACGGCAACTCTCTTGTATTTTTCTCAAAATAACTCCCTGCAACAACCAATTAGCCGTTCGAGTTAGCATGCCTTTTGTTTGCAAAACATAATCCATTTGGTCAAAATAAATCTCATGAGTTTCAGCATTATATTTAGGAATTCCCGCCAAATATATCGTGCCGTTCAAACTGCCACTCATCAATAATTGAATAATAATCTTCCCGTCTTTTTGCCAAAGATTTACTTCATTCACCACAATTTTTCTACTGCCAGATGCAAACTCTTGTCCACGAAAGTTTTTAGTAATTATCCTCGAAGCACTTTCATAAGTAGAAATAGCAGCAACATTGGCAGTAATCTTGTCGGGAACTTTCGTTACAGGTTTAAAGGCAACCGCAGTTCGGTCAAAAATATTCTTTGGCTCTTGCCCAACCATTGTTAGCATGTTGCATTTCAAACCCAAATCCATAGCGATTTTAGATTTATCCAAAACAGCATCCGTCACATAAACTTCAATAGGTTCCAGTCGAAACCATGTTTGATACACGTCGCTTGTCATAAATGGTTTGCTCATATTTTCTAAAACATCCAAAACAACAGGTTTAAAATCGGGCAAATCATTAATAGCATCATCAATCATTTTAGAAATTTTAGATTTCGACATCGATAACATAGGGTTAATAATATAGGTAATCGGAACATTTCTTCCTGCGACCACTATCGATGGGCTTTCACTCCACACATAGTCATCAATTTTAGAACTCGTCGTCAACTTAAAATTGGTCATTCTAGCATTACTCAAAAGCGTAATCGTACCATTCAAATTCACTTCTCTCGTATCATTCAAGCCCATAAAATTAGTGCCATATTTGAATTTTACCCAAATTTTCAGTGGCAAAATAGATTCAATTTTTCCGCTTTTTTCAGTCAGTTTAATGTCAGCTGTTTTCCAAATCTTCATGTCAGCATCTTCATAAATCAAACCTGTCATTTTTTTGTTCACCTGCTTTTCAATCTCTTTCAAAGAAATTTCCAAAGGCATGCTCACAAAAGAAGTATTCGACTTGTAAACCATCGGAGAATCATCGGAAGGTAAAGGTTTTAAAGCTTCAATTTTGTTTGTGGTGCCACAACTTGACATCAAAAAAGAAACAACAATAAATAAAGAAGTTATACGATGAAATGACATATTGGATTGATTTTTTTGGCAAAAATAGACGTAAAACAGAAATAAAGTGTAACAATTTCAAAAAACTAAAGTCTAAATGGGTAAGTCATTACTATTTCATGTAATTCAAAAGTTTTATCTTTGTTGCGCAAAGAATGGTAGTATTATTATTAACTATGAAAATCATCATCAAAATCACATTTTTCTTTTTATTGTTCGCTACTATTTCGATACATGCGCAACAAAAGAAATGGACCTTAGAAGAATGTATTGCCTACGCTTTAGAAAACAATATTTCTATTCAACAATCGGAATTAGATTTGAAGATTTCAGATATTGAAAAGTTGGAAGCTATTGGAAATTTTCTTCCAAATATATCAGGAACGGCAAATTATGGTATCAATACAGGTGCAAATATTAACCCAACAACCAATCAGTTCGAAAATCAATCGTTCCGTTCGGCTTCAGCAAATATTAATACTGGAATTGCTATTTTTAATGGATTGGCCAACTGGAAAACACTTCAAAGAACCAAGCTTAATAAAATAGCAAATACCTATCGTTTAGACAAAATGAAAGACGATATCATGCTTAGTATTGCCAATGCCTATTTGCAAATTTTATTCAATAAAGAACAAATAAAAGTATTATCAAATCAAAATAAAATCACCAAAGAAAACATCACAAGAACAAAACAATTGATTGATGCTGGAACACTTCCTGCAGGTGATATTTACGAATTACAAGCTACCGATGCTTCACAAGAACAACAAATTGTAAATGCTGAAAATACTTTATTAATTTCAAAATTAGGTTTGGCGCAAACGCTTTTACTAAAAGATTATGCCAATTTTGATATTGCAGTAGAGGATATGGACGTTCCTGTAACCGAAATACTTTTTCAAACACCCGAAGCTATTGCTCAAAAAGCCAGAGAAGTAGTTAATGATATCAAAATTGCTTCTTCAAATTATGAAGTTGCACAAAAAGATGTTTCAATAGCAAAATCAGGGTATATGCCAACCCTTTCAGGCTTTTTGGGATACAATACACGCTGGTCAGAAACTATTCCAATTGGTTTTGTTGACCAGTTATCTCTTTTTGATGGAACTAATGTTGGTATTCAACTCAATGTTCCCATATTAAATGGTTTTTCAACTCGGGGAAGAGTACAACGAAGTAAAGTCAACGAACAACGTTCAAAATTACTACTAGACCAAGCCGAATTAGATTTAGAACGAACCGTTTTTCAAGCATACAATGATGTGTTGAATGCACAAAAAAGTTATGAAGCCGCAGTGAAAACTTCAGAAGCCAGAAAGTTAGCACAAAATTTCTCTAAAGAACGTTTCGATGTTGGACTTTTAAATTCGTTTGATTACAGTCAAGCGTTAATCACTTATGAAAATGCACAATCGGAAGTATTACGAACAAAATACGATTATATTTTTAAAATTAAATTATTAGAATTTTATTTCGGAATCCCAATCATTAAACAATAAATCATGTCAAAGAAAAAAATATACTGGATACTTGCAATTGTAATAGTTGTCATCATTGCTTTAGTTGTAATGAAGAAAAAAGGAATGCTTGGTTCCAATACTGAATTAATAGAGGTAGAATCGGCAGCAGTAAATGAAATTACTATAGTTGAAACCGTTTCAGCAACCGGGAAAATTCAACCCGAAACCGAAGTAAAAATATCATCTGAAGTTTCAGGAGAAATCATTGCTTTGCCAATAAAAGAAGGTCAAGTAGTCAAAAAAGGCGACTTATTAGTAAAAATAAATCCCGATTTATATACTTCGGGTTATAATAGAACGATTTCAAATCTATCAGGAACAAAGGCAAGTTTAAGTCAAGCCGACGCTTCATTCAAAGAAGCCAAAGCAAGTTATGACAGAAGCCAAACGTTATTCAACAAAGGAATAATTTCAAGATCAGATTGGGATAAAGCAGTTGCAGCATTTGAAGTTGCAAAAGCTACCAAAGAATCGGCTTATTACAATGTTCAAAGCGCCAATGCAACGGTTAAAGAAGCCAAAGACAACTTGGGTAGAACTACGATTTATTCGCCAGCAGATGGAACCATTTCTTCTCTAGGAGTAGAGCTTGGAGAACGAGTTCTTGGAACACAACAAATGACAGGAACTGAACTTTTGCGAGTAGCCGATTTAAACAATATGGAAGTTGAAGTTGATGTAAATGAAAATGATATTGTAAAAGTTTCTATTGGAGACAGCACCAAAATACAAGTAGATGCTTATTTGAAGAAAGACTTTAAAGGAATCGTTACTAGTATTTCAAACTCGGCGAGTAATGCAACAACGGCAGACCAAGTAACCAATTTTAAAGTAAAAATTAGAATTCTAAAAGAATCCTATCAAGACCTAGTTGAAGGAAAACCAGCGACATATTCTCCATTTAGACCAGGAATGACAGCAACGGTTGATATTATCACCAAAAGAAAAGAAAAAGTATTGGGTGTGCCTATTAGTTCAGTAGTTGTAAAATCAGATACTTCGGCTACTAAGAAATATGAAGTAAAAGACGTTGGTGATGATAAAATAAAATCAAAAAATGATCAAAAATTTGAATGTGTTTTTGTAAAAGTAGGAGATAAGGCAAAAATAAAAGTAATCAAAACAGGTATTCAAGACGATACTAACATTGAAGTGATTTCGGGCTTACAAAAAGGAGATGTAGTCATCACCGGACCTTATACCACGGTTACCAAAGACTTAAATTCTGGCGATAAAGTAAAGTCAAAAACAGAATCAGCCACAAAAGCAAAAAAATAATGTCTTTGATACTTAATATTGAAACAGCCTCCAAAAACTGTTCGGTTTCTTTAGCAAAAGAAGGAAAAACAATTTTATGCAAAGAAATGTCTGAGGAAGGCTATTCACATGCAGAGAAATTGCATGTTTTTATTGAAGAGATTTTAAAAGAAACCAATACAAATTTTCAAGAATTGAAAGCCGTTGCCATAAGTAAAGGTCCAGGTTCTTATACCGGATTGCGTATTGGAGTTTCGGCAGCAAAAGGAATTTGTTATGCTTTAAATATTCCATTAATTTCAGTGGATACTTTACAGGTTTTAGCCAAACAAGCCAAAATTGATGAAGGAATCATCATCCCGATGCTTGATGCTCGTAGAATGGAAGTGTATAGTGCTGTTTTTGATAAAAATTACAATAAAATAATGGATGTTCAAGCAGAAGTAGTAACTGCTGAAAGTTATATGGAAATTGAAGAAGATGCCTATTTTGTTGGTGATTGTCAAGAGAAATGTAAAACCGTTTTAACCAAGCCTAATTTTCATTTTGTATCGAATATTATTTTCCCATCAGCAAATGAAATGAGTGCTTTGAGCCATCAAAAATTTGTAAACCAAGAATGGGAAGATGTGGCTTACTTTGAGCCGTTTTATCTAAAAGATTTTATGATTACTAAGAAAAGTTAATTTTATAATTGTTTTTCTAATATTTCAATTATTTTGTTTTTATCCTCAATCACTTTTTTTAAGTCTTCAATTCTTTCTTTGAATTGATTAAGTAATTCTTCTGATAGTTGGTTGAATATTATTCCACCTTGAAAAGAACTCGCATCATGAGAATTGTTGTTTTGTACTACAACTTTTTCATCAGATAAAATATCTAACAAATCTATTTCATACTCTTGAGCTATTTTCTTTAATGTATCAATTGATATTGAAGACTTATCATTTTCCATATTGGAATATGTTTTTTGAGATATTTTTAATGTTTCAGCCATATATTCTTGGGAATACCCTTTTGAAATTCTTAACTTTCTTAATTTACTACCTATTTTTACAGAGTTGTTTTTATCAAACATGACTATCGAATTACAAAATTAAACCATCTATAAGGAATAAAAAAAAGTAACGTGTGCTAAATTACTAATTTTTATAATTTTTTTACCAAAGTAAGTAATAAATTACTAATAAAATCATAATTAACCAATTAATTTTACAAAACAATTTTTCGCGAAAATTATTGTATTATTTAATTTAATGTTTAATTTTAAAATTATTAAAAATGAAAAAATTATTATTTGGCAGTTTTGCCTTGTTTATGTTTATTAACTTATCAATTGCTCAAAAAAATGAAGTTATATATTCAAATTCAAAACTTAGAACAGGGGATAAAGTAGGGGTTGTTCAAGATGGAGTTTTTATTACAACTATAGAAAAAAGTAAATTATTAGAAGAATTTGCTATAATAGCAAAAGACTCTGGATGGGTATTGATTATGATAAAGTAGAAATAAAAAATGCTTCCGAAGATGGAAATGGAAAGGTTTATGGACTTTTTGCATATAGTAAAGATGAATTAACAAAAACTGCAATTGTTTTAGATTTGATTAATAATGTCTTTCTTATTTCAAAAGCAGGAGCAACAATATCTTGTCATAGTTTAGATTGTACTGGAACCCAATGTAGTGCATTAAACTCAGGACAAGGTTGGATTTGCACTTCTTGTACTAAATCTTGTTCAAAAACTACAACGGTTGTAATAAAAGCAGTTGACCACTCTTTAGAAGGGAATTAATTTTAAACGAATAAATATGAAGACAAATTGTCCTTTTACTCATTATCTGTTTTTTATTTTTGTATTGTTTTGTTCATGTTTGTCTTGTAAAAATAGTAAAGAATATGTTCATAGTAAAAAAACTTTTGCTAAATTAAAAAAAGACAAATTTGAATTTACAATAGATACATTAAAGTTTAAAAATGAAATTTCTGCTGGGATTTTTTCAGAAGATTCCAAGATAATTTTTGATAAGGTTGAAATTATAAAACAATTTACGCTTGGTGAAAAAAGTGAAATATTCTATTATGTTTTATTAACAGATTTTGACAAAAAAGTAACCACTGCAAAATGGCTTTACTATGATAACGGTTTTTTGATACTGAATAAAAAAGAAAGGTTGGATGATTTTTTCATGATTTATTTAACTTGTTCAGGAAATCAAAATTGTGAACCAAATGTATTTATAGTTGATGGAAAAAAGAAATGGGTTTGTGGCGAAAATTCAAGTTGTTTATATAATGATGGTATAAATAAGGTTGAGTGTGAAAAATTCACAACTGTTTTTCAGTAACTTTTAAAATAAATTTTCTATGTCAAAATATATTTTTATTTTTTTCATAATTCCTTTATTCTCTTTTTTTTCAATCAGACTTTGAAAAAACAATTCAAGCAGGAGGAATAATTATCAACGGATTAAGTTTTTTAAAAAATAATAAACCAAGTCAAAATACAAATAAAATGGTTTTGGTGCTTTGTGTAAAGAATAAGCTCGAAGAAAAAATCACTTTTAAAATTATCGGTAAAGATTTAGAAGACAATGAGGTTAAAAAGGATTTAGTTATTCAAAATGATGGAAAAGAATGTTTTTTAGAAATCCCTAAAGGCATTTATACATATGAAGTCATACTTTCTAACAAGGAAACTTTTAAAAAAGGAGAGTATAAATTCGATGATGATATTACTGTAACTATTAAAAAAGAAAATTAAAAGCAAGACCTCATATTTGAAGTCTTTTTTTAATCCATCTTTACCGATAACTCACGAACATAAGGCTGAATCACAATTCCAGCATTTTCAAAAGCTTCTTTGCAATCTTCTAAAACATCCGATGACATTTGGAAAAAATCTTCTAATTTTGCCCAAGGACGAATTGCCAATTGAATGGATGAATCCGTTAAATTTTTGATGATTACTGCGGGTGCTGGAGTTTGTAAAACTTGAGGGTTGTTTTTCAAAACATTCATTACGATGTCTTTTGCAGTTTTAATATTGGTGTCATACGAAAGCGAAAATGTTAAATCTGCACGGCGATTGCCTTCCATTGAATAATTGATGATCGTATCGTTAGATAAAATTCCATTTGGGATAAAAATAGTTTGGTTGTTGGCATTTACCAATTTGGTCACAAATATTTGAATTTCACGAACCGTCCCAATTACGCCTTGTGCTTCAATAGTATGTCCAACTCGAAAGGGTTTAAATAAAATAATCAACATACCGCCAGCAAAATTAGATAGCGAACCTTGTAACGACAATCCAACAGCCAAACCAGCTGCTCCAAGAATTGCTACAAACGATGAGGTTTCTACGCCAAGTTTTGAAATAAAGGTTACAAACAATAAAATACGCATCGTCCAAAGCAAAATATCCGCTAAAAATTTTGATAATGTTGGGTCTAAATCACGTTTTACCATAATTTTTCTAACCATTCTGTTGATTAATCGAATGGCATAAAGACCAATAAATAAAATCAATATAGCCGAAATTAATTTTGGAGAATAATCGATTAAAACCGTGAAAAATTTATTAATGTAATTCTCGAAAGCTGTAATTGTGTTGTTCTTGTTCATGATTTTTAATTATAAAAAATCCCGACAAATCGGGATAGTTTAGTAGTACAAAGATACAAATCTTAAATTTAATCGGCATTTTCATCCGAAGGTTTAACTATATCTTCAGCTTTTGTTCTAATTTCTTCGGCATCTTCTGAGGCATCATTCATAAAAGAATTTACTTTTTCTTTAACCTTTTCTACTGAATTTTCTACAAAATTCTCGGCTTTGTCTGCAAGTTCACTAGTTTTTTCTTTAACAGAATCATATGCTTTTTCTACAGTTTCTTTGGCTTGTGGCATATATTCTTCCACTTTTTCTTTGGCAGTTTCAGCAAATTCTTCTACTTTCTCCATAATTGGTGCAGCAGTTTCTTTTACTTTTTCAAAAGTTCCTTCAGCAAAATCTTCTGCTTTATCCGCTATTTCGCTTACTTTTTCTTTGGATGAACCAAACAAGTTTTTAAAAAATCCTCCAATTCCCATGATGTGTTTTTTATTGGTTAGTAAAGACAAGTTTACGAAAAATAATCAGTTAATTTTCAATTGTAATATTATTTCTTCAATAGTGTTTGTTAGTTTTTTTAAGACGATTTTATTTGATATAAAAAAACGCCCAAAAATGGACGTTTGTAATTTGATTTTTTGAAGTTTATTCTAATTCAAATGTAACTTTTAAATTCATTCTATATTCGCCAACTTTGCCGTCTTTCACTGTCGCACTTTGCTCTTGAACATATACAGAACGAATGTTTTTTAAACTTTTTGAAGCTTGAGCTACTGCTTTTTGTGTGGCGTCTTCCCAGCTTACTGTTGAACTTGATAATACTTCGATAACTTTTAATACTGCCATTTTATCTTAAATTTAAAGTGAACTCTAAATGTACAAAAAAATGCGGATTTATTAAAATTTATTAACCATTAATTGCTTCAACAACAATGTCTTCATTGTGTAACATGCTTTTTAACATGTTTTCAATTCCATTTTTTAAAGTAAATGTTGATGACGGACAACCATTGCACGAACCTTGGAGTACTACTTTCACTTTCTTAGTAGTTTCATCATAAGAATCAAATAAAATATTTCCACCATCAGCAGCTACTGCGGGTTTCACATATTCTTCTAGTATGTTGATGATTTCTTGTGAAGTGACATCAAGATTGTCAAAATTTTTGATTTCTTGTTTGTCTTGTTTTGAAGACTTTTCAATTAAACTTTCGTCAAGAATAGTTCCACCATTTTCAATAAATTGTTTGATAAAAGTTCGTAATTCTAAAGTGATTTCTTCCCAAGTATAACTTTCGTATTTAGTAACAGAAATATAATTTTCGGTGATGAATAATTCTTTCACATAAGGCAGTTTGAATAATTCTTGCGCTAGTGGAGATGCTTTGGCATCATCAATATTCTTAAATTCAACAGTTGATTTGGTGATTCCTTTATTAATCACAAATTTTAATGCTGCTGGATTTGGAGTCGTTTCACCATATACTGTAATAGGTTGCTTTTTAGTTTTGCTTTCGTCTTCAAGAATAATTTTCCCACCAGTAGAAATGAAATTTTCTATTTGTTGGGCAACATCTTCTTGAACATCTTTCCATTCAACGATGCTAAAACGTTCAATGGCTATGAAATTCCCTGAAATATAAACCGTTTTAACAAAAGGAAGATAAAATAGTTGTTGTGCCAAAGGTGAATTTTTGGTTTCATCAATGTTTTTGAATTCAAAGTTTTCGTTTTTAGTGATAAAATCTGGGAATTCAAATTTAAGTATAGTTGGGTTTTGGGTTTCTTTTATTGTGATTTTCATTAGTCTAGTGTATTTTTCTGCAAATTTAACAAAGTTATTTTCAATGATTGGTTATATTTGGAGATTTTAATAAACATTAACAATTTGATTTAAGTTTAAAATTGTTGCTTTTTTAAATACATATGAAACAAAAATTACTATACCTACTTTTCTTTTTTGGATTATTTCAAGCGTTAGCTCAGCCTATAACTGTTAATACCACAACTTATACTGTGCCGCAATTGGTGCAAGATGTTTTGTTTGGTAATGGCGCGGCTGGTTCATCTTGTGTTGGTACTTTAAACAATATAACTTGGAGTACTGGAACAAATTTTAGCGGAGGAAATCCAAATGGGATTGGTTATTTTCAAAACACAAACCCTACTTTTCCACTTACGAATGGGGTTATTCTAAGTACTGGTAATGTTGCTGCAGCACCAGGTCCAAATACCAATACTCAAAGTAATGGTACAAATGCATGGACAGGTGATGCACAATTGTTTAATTATATTACAGCATTAGGCATTGATCCAAACTTAACGAGTTATAATAATGCTACTGTTTTAGAATTTGATTTTACGCCCTATACAAATCAAATGAGTTTTGACTTTTTATTTGCTTCAGAAGAATATGGAACTTTTCAATGTTCTTATTCTGATGCATTTGCTTTTTTTTTAACGAATGTTACTGCTGGAACACCAGCAACAAATTTAGCTTTAATTCCTAGTACTACTACGCCAGTATCGGTTGTAACTATTAGAGACGATGCAAACAATAATGGATGTACTTCTGAAAACCCTGAGTTTTTTGGAAATTATAATGGTGGTGGAAATGCAGCTACAGCTGCAACAAATTTTAATGGAGAAACTATTGTAATGACTGCTAGTTCAGCAGTTATTCCTGGAAATACATATCACATAAAATTGGTTATTGCCGATAGAAATGATACTCAATATGACTCGGCTGTTTTTTTAGGAGGTGGAAGTTTTAATATTGGAAGTCCAGATTTGGCAGGAACTGGTATTTATGATGGGATTGATAATTTGACAATAGCGGATGGAACTGCCTTGTGTGGTAATACATCTATTAATATTGAAGCTGGTTCCGTTACAATTCCTGGAGGTACTTATGAATGGTTTTTTAACACCAATCCAATTCCAGGCGCAACTTCAAATTCATATACGGTATCGGAAGCAGGTGATTATGGTTTGATAATTACATATCCTGGCGGTTGTCAGCAAACGGACACAATGACCGTAGAGTACTATCCTCCATTGAGTATTGGGACACCTAGTGATATGGTTCAATGTGCAGCACCATTTGATTTAACAACACAACAAAGTTTAATTTTAAACGGTGTTTCCTCAACAATTTATTACTATCACTCTGAAGCTGATGCTTTAATTTACAATAATCCAATTACTAATTTAACAAATTATAACGGAACTAATGGTGAAGAGATTTTTGTAGCAGTTGAAGATGAAAATTATGGATGTTTGACAATTACATCTTTTAACTTAATTCTTGATTCAAGTTTATGTTTACCACCAACTCCATCTACTCCACCAAATTTAACTGTTTGTGAGACTTCAACCGGTCTTGGTCAATTTGATTTTACTTCTCAAATTCCAATTGTTTTGGGTTCCTATAACAGTTCTCAATATGTGGTTACTTTTTATGAATCATTAATCAATGCTAATGGAAATATAGCTCCTATCAACCCAATTGATTCCTATCTTGGCTTTGGTGGACAAATTATTTATGTTAGACTTGAGGCTTTAAGCAATGGGTTTTATGGCACTACAAGTTTTCAGTTAAATGTCATTCCCCTTCCCACCGCTACCATCACAGGAGATGCCATAGTTTGTCAAGGTTCACCATCACGTACAATAACCTTTACAGGAGCCAATGGTGTAGCGCCTTATACCTTTACCTATTTAGATGCCAATGGTGCCTCACAAACACTTACGACCACCGCTGGGAATTCAGCAACAATAACAGTACCAACCACTACACCTGGAACCTTTGCTTATCAATTGCAAAGTGTATCGAGTACCACCACACCAGTGTGTTCTCAACCACAAACAGGCACGGCTACAGTAACGGTAAACCCAATGCCAACCGCTACAATTAGTGGCACACAAGCCGTATGTTTAAATTCCACACCAGAGCCAGTAATCACATTGACAGGTGCCAATGGAATAGCACCTTATACCTTTGTGTATTCCATAAATTCAGTACCACAACCACCGATAACATCAGTAGGAGCTACCGCAACAATTAATGCACCAACCACCGCAACAGGTACATTTGATTATGAACTTATCAGTGTATCGAGTGCTTCCACACCAGCATGTTCACAACCGCAAACGGGAATAGCCACTATAACGGTAAACATTGCACCAGTGATCAATATGCCAACGGCATACGAAGTTTGTGATGACAATAACGATGGCTTTAGTTGTTTATTTGATTTAGCGACCAAAACAGCAGAAATAAGCACCGACCCAACGGTAGTAATCACATACCACGAAACCCCAACCGATGCACAAACTGGAGCCAATTCCATTACCACATCAACCTATTGTAACATTGATCCAGGAACACAAACCATTTATGTTAGAGCCAATTTTATCGGTTCAACATTATGTTATGCTACCACCACTTTACAATTAATAGTAAATCCAAAACCATTACCAAACCCGGTAATTTCAGATTACTCACTATGTGATTATACCAATCCAGGTGATTTACAAGAAGTATTTACATTAAATACCAAAACCGCAGAGATTGCCAACGGACAAGTAGGTGTAACGGTTAGCTATTATTTAACCCAAGCCGATGCACAATCGCAAACGAGTCCATTACCAAATAGCTATACCAATATCAGTAACCCACAACAAATATGGATTAACATTCGTAACATTACTACAGGATGTAATTCGGTTGGGTCATTCAATTTAATAATAAACCCATTACCAGCAACAGCAGTGCCATTACCAATCTTCGAATGTAGTAACGGCGCAGTAACCACAGCAACGTTTAACTTAACGGTAAACGAAGGCGTTACTACCGCAGGAGCCACAGGAGTTGTAGTTACGTATTACACTACTTTAGCCGATGCTCAAGCACCAACCAATGCTATTGCAACACCAACAACCTATTTAGGAAACGACAACCAAACGATTTATATACGCGTAGAAAATAGCCTCACAGGATGTTATAGTACTACCACACAATTGTTGCGCGTAACCCAAGGACCAGTGGCTAACACGCCTATACCGCTACAATACTGTGACCCAAACAATGATGGATTTGGAATCTTTGATTTAGATAGTAAGATAAATGAAATAGCAGGCGGAAGTTTGCCAGCAGGAGTAACCGTTTCATTCCACGAAACTACAACAGATGCTCTGCTTGGGGCAAACCCATTGGTAAGTCCTTATACCAATATCAATCCATGGACACAAACCATTTATGTAAAAGTATTCTATACTACTACAGGATGTTCTAATTATGTCAACCTCCAATTAATCGTCAACCCAACACCAGAAGCTACAGTTCCAGCAGATTTGCATGAGTGTGATTACACAGGCGCAGTAGGCTATGAACCTTTTGATTTAACCCAAGCCATTCCAGGTACACTAGGAAGTATTGATCCTTCCACACACACGGTAACTTTTTACACAAGTTTAGCCGATGCCCAAGCCGGTACAGCAAACATCACCAATGTATCAAGTTACATCAATGGAGTCATCGACCAAGAAACCATCTATGTACGAGTAGAAACCACGGCAACAGGCTGCTTTGATATTGTTGATTTTGATATTATTGTAGATCCGTTACCAATGTCAATACAACCAAACTATCCGCAATACAGCGTATGTGATAACGACCAAAGTAACATAGGATTTGAAGTTTTTGATTTACAAAG
>Ga0116182_1001426_pt1 | contig 24718 bp, 22 predicted proteins | sample AD_UKC077_MetaG_FD_89805 | JGI IMG/M metagenome (GOLD analysis project Ga0116182, IMG submission 89805) | Active sludge microbial communities of municipal wastewater-treating anaerobic digesters from USA - AD_UKC077_MetaG | ecosystem: Engineered > Bioreactor > Anaerobic > Digestate | place: USA...
CTTCACCTACCGCCTGTGTATGGCGCCCTTCAGCGTGGTGGAATCCGTCGTCGTGCACGAGCTGGTCCACCTGATGGTACCCAACCACAGCCAAAAATTTTGGGCTGAGGTCGCCCGTATCAACCCGGGGTATCCTCAGTCGCGCGCCTGGCTGAAGCAAAATGGTCATCTGCTGACCCTCGATTAATCGCAGCCCACCCCGCATGGTTATGGTAAAACCACAACGACGCCGATAACGGCGTCGCTGTTTTTTATTGACGATTTCCAGATTACAAAAGAAAACTTATAGTTCGCAGTACCGGTCAACCCGCTGCCCGATCACCGCCAGGCTGTCTACCCAGAAATCCCTCGAGCGGATATCAATGCCAAAGCGGGCAGCCAGTTCAGCCGCAGGAGCTTCACCGGTGCTGGCGAGCAATTGTTTGTAATCCGGGATAAAGTCTGCGCCGCGCTGCTCGTAGATGGCATATAACCCCACCCCAAACAACATTCCGAAGGCATAGGGGAAGTTATAAAACGAGAGCCCGGCATAATAATAGTGCGGTTTCCAGGTCCACATGAACTTGTGGCGGTATGCCGGATCCAGGCCTTCTCCATAGGTCTGCGCCTGGGCATCCTCCATGATTTCGCACAGCTCATCAGCGCTCAGTTCCGATTTCGCCCGGCGTTCAAAGACCTCTTTTTCAAACAGGAAGCGCGAGTAGATATCCACGATCACCTGCGAATCACCGATCAGCGCCGTTTCCAGCAACGCCAGCTCCGCCTGTGGATCTTCAATTGTATCCATCACCGCGTTAAACATGACCGTCTCACACATAATCGATGCGGTCTCCGCCATGGTCATCGGAGTATGCCTCTGCAGGGGTGTTCTGCCAGCCTGGTACATGTTGTAATTGTGATACCCATGACCCAGTTCGTGCGCCATCGTCATCACCTGATCGAGTGAGCCATCAAAATTACACAAAATGCGCGATTCCTTCACTCCTGGAACGGGCATACAAAACGCGCCGCCGCGTTTTCCCGTGCGCTGTTCAGCATCAATCCAATGATGATCAAACGCGGTTTTTGCAAAGGTTTTCAAGTCGGGAGAGAACTTTTCGAAGTTCGCCTGGATAAAATCAGCCGCTTCAGCAAAGGTGTAGGTCTGTTCCAGTTTTCCAACCGGCGCAAACAGGTTCCACCAGGGCAGCGCTGTGCTTCCGAAGCGGGCCGCCTTGGCCTTAAAATACCGCCGGAAGGTAGGAAAGGATTCCCGCATGGCTTCCAGCATCACATCCAGGGTTTCCCTGTCGATGCGTGCCTGGTCGATAGGCGCATGCAGGGCGTCGACGCGGCCGCGATGCCGGTTAAGGGTGTTCACCCAGCCTTTAACTCCGTTCATGCAGGCTGCCAGGGGTTCTTTAATCGATTCCCAGGCTTCAAACTCGGCGGCGTAGGCGCGCTTGCGAACATCCTCATTCGGATGATAATACAGGTTGATCAACGCCGGCATGGGCAAGGTTTTAACTTCACCATCCAGCTCAAAATCGACGGTTTTTTGAGAAGTCACCGTTCCCTGCAGCTTCGACCAAGCGTTCGCCCCTGAAAGATCGAGCTCATTAGAAAGGATTTCCTTTTCTTCACTCATCAAGAACTGGCTTTGCTCGGCAATTTCCAGCAACGGAAAAGCATGCTCGCCGGCGCTCCCGCCCAGCTCCAGGGCTGCTGGCAAAACCGCTCTTAACCTGCCCAACCGGCTTTCCAGCATCACATTCACCTGACTAATTTCAACCATCACCAGTTCAAATTGAGAGTTCAGTCGCATGGCAGCCTGGTTGAAGGAATCCGTTGAAATGAAGGAATGGATATAGGCGCCGATGGTGCTGGCTTTTTCCAACAGGGGATTAATCCGATCAACTATGACGCTGATGGCGGTATTGAGCGTTTCAGGTGAACTGCTCTCATCCAGTTTGGAAAATTCCTGTTGATAGAATTCACCCAAAGCTTTAATCTCAGCCTTCACCCAATCGATATCTTCGGCTAACTCTGGTGAATCTAAGCCGGGGTAAACATTTGAAAGATCCCATCGTGGGGGTGTCATAAATACTCCTTTCGAGTCAATAGAAAATAATGCCAACAATCTCTTAATTATATGCGCGTTTTGCCTCTTCTTCGTGCCAAAAAGCAAAACAGCGTCATTCCCTGGAATGTTTTCCGCCTTGGTATCAACCAGCTTTGGTGATTAATGCATGATTCTGCACATCAACGCAGCGATGATATCCGCTTCCAGACCTTCGCAATCCGTTCCACCAATTTTAATGCCAGGTTTTGTTTTTCCGTGAAAATCACTGCCGCAGGTCAGCAAAAGCCCGTTATCCCGCGCAGCCTCGCGGTAAAATTGCTCCTGCTCCCGGGTATGATAGCTGCTATAAACCTCGATCCCGTTGACGCCCTCAGCAATAATCCTCGCCAGCAGGCTACCATCTTCTTTGACCTGCAGGCCCGGATGCGCCAGAACAGCAACGCCCCGGTTGGCACGGATGATCTCAACTGCCTGCGCCAGCGAGATGTAATCTATGGGCACATGGGCTGGTTTTCCCTGTGCACAAAAATCCCAGTAAAAATTTACAAAAGGGTTGTCACTGCGGGTGCCACTTCCCCTGTAGGGGTCGAGCAAGGAGTTTTCAGACTTTACGTCATGGTGTAAAGCCGCCTCGGCGATCACCTCACCGGTGACTACCCCGTTGTGCGCTAAACTGGCGATCAAATCATCATCAAAATCAATCCCCAACTGGCGAACCAGGCGCATCCGGCGTGTGGAGGTTTCCAGCTCCTGCCGGTGAATGTCCCGCTCAATCTGAAGAAAAATACTCGCGCTGTGGTCGATGCCATAACCCAGCAGATGGAGGGCGATTCCTTCGAAATGACAGTCCATTTCAAGCGCCGGGATGATGCGCAGTGATGTCCCTTCAGCGGCTCCTTGTGCCTGAGCCACCCCCTTAACCGAGTTATGGTCGGCGATTGCTGCGTGAGTCAACCCGGCGCCCAGGCAAAATTCCACCAGCTCTGCCGGCGAAAATTCACCGTCATCGCTGCAATTGGAATGGATATGCAAATCTATCGTTGCCATATTTTTCCTGGTCTCCCATTTCCATCATAACATCCGGAGATGCGAAAGCCTGGTCTCGTATCTCTTTTTACTGAAATCCCAATTTCATTCATTACGATGCAGATGTGATTTATTGATTCATATCGTCAAGGAATTTATTGAAAAGTCTTCTATATTCCTCGTCATCAAATCTTTCACCTTCATTGTCAAGAGATCTTGCAACAATCGCCTCGGCTTCAGCCTTTGGAGTAGCATATTTCTGACGTGATAAAGCAACTACTTCCTCTCTCTTGACATATTTTTCATTTTCGGGGGGCAAAACGGTCTTTATTGTGCATGGATCCGTGCGCTGACCGTCAATATTGGCACGCATCACCGCGTAATAATTGGGTAAATTGCACAGGTCCTGAACGGTGAAATCTGGCATAAACTGGCTTCCTATGATTTTGGCGTCTTCATGACCCAGACGGAATGAAATCAGCGTCCCCACATTGCCGAAGATGGCATCCAGTATTCTTAATCGACTGATCTGACTGAGGAATTGATTGGCCAGAACTAAGCCCATACCAAATTTGCGCGATTCCGCCAGTAAGATAGAAAAGTTTTCAGTCGCAATACTTTGAAATTCATCCACATACAGATAAAACGTCTCTGGTTTTTCGTCAGCGCCCAAATCTTTCAAACGCTCCATAAAGGTGGTATTCAACTTAGCCATCAACATCATTCCCAGCATTGACGCGTTTGCCTCGCCAAGCAATCCCTTCGAAAGGTTAATCAACAGAATTTTATTGTTCTCGATCACTTCTTTGAATTTGACCGTAGAAAAATTTTGCCCGAATATCAGGGCAATGCGGGGATCGTTGACAAAATCTGTCAGTTTCGACGAGAAATAATCCCCCATCACATTCCCCTCATTGGACCGGTGAAAATAGTTCGTATTGGGAAGGTAATTTTCGACCCAATTTCTGAGCACATGGTTATCCCATTTTAAAGGCAAATACCGCTTCCAGTAATCTTTCTGTGTATAAATATTATTTAATTCCAGGATCGTCCCAGGTTTGCTCAAATCTGAGGAAACCAGCATCATATTGTTTTGCATATGTTCGAAAAAAACAGCTCCTGCAAAATCACCGGAACTGTACTGGAAATATTCCATAATATAACGTTTCAAGATCGCGCGCATTTCTTTGATGATCATCACACGTTCATCGTTATTACTGAACTCGAGCAAATTGAAACCAACCGGAAATTCAGTGTCAGAGGGATCAAATAGGACCACATCGTCTTTTCGTTCCTCGGGGATCAATCCCACAAGCTCATAATAAAGCTCGCCATGCGGATCAATCACGCACAATCCTTTGCCCGCCTTCATATCTGAAAGGATCATCGTCTTCATCAAAGTGGTTTTCCCCGTCCCGGTTTGACCGACGATATAGGCATGTTGCTTGCGCGATGACTCGCTCAACAGCACATCCTGCTTGAAACCAAAATAATGATTTACGCCCAGGTGAATGGCTGAATCCTCATCCGCAGTTAGTTTCAACATCGCCCTGGGAATTGGGAGCTCGTCCAGGTGATGGGTTTCAATACCGGGCAAGTTCTCTGCGGTATTGATCGGAAAATAGAATGCACTTGCAGCCTCATTACCATCGAACAGAAACCTGAAGCGGCTCATTTCCGGATGCACATGGGTGCGATTCCACGGGTTTTGCGCAAGGGTTGCCAGGTTGTCTCGGGCAATCTTGTAATCCTCATCTGTCAGGGGATATACAATGTCATACCCACCGGCATGAAAGCTGAAGCTGCTGGTTGGGTACCTGGCAGGGATGCCCTGACCAATAGGCTCCGTAATAGCCAGGCCTATAAATTCAAGCAGCATGCTGTCAATCTCTTCGTCACTACCAACACTGAAGGTCATGTAATAGGGCGCATCCTGCAACAGCAGGTATTGACGCAGCAATCCCTGCCCCAAATCCGCCGCACGGTTGCGTTGAATGCGAACGGATGCTGTACGCGGTTCGCGGTAACCTTCGCAATAGGAGATTTGCCCCTCCAGGAACTCAACCTCATCGCTTTGTAACACCGTCGGGCTGATTGTGGCTGATAAAACCAGTTTCTGGTGTCCCTGCATCAATGTCTTCAGCAGCAATTCAAATCCACCCAAAGCCGGAGAGTAGGGGTGAATATAATACACTCCTTCAGGGTCTTTGGTTGGTGTATGCCCATCAAGCTCATCCGAAAAGCCCATGGAACGCGGAGGAACAACCGTATCCAACAACACCCTGTTTTCACGACGACGAACTTCAGCAATTTCTGGTTCAAACTCCCCAAACGGCATGATCAGGTATTCCAGAGCATCCTGGTCTGTTATCGTCTGCCAGATATAATCCGAGAAGGTGCCCCCCAGCAAGGTTTTAATATTTTTGTGCAGCGCCTGCGCATGAGCATCCAACGATTCATATTTTTCTTCCCAAAGGAACCGGATCAGCAAAGCGATCTCTAACTGACCCAAGCGTTCTGCACTGCCCTGAGGGTCAATGATTGTACGGATGGTAAAGCTGATTGTGCGGTGATGATTATAGAGCATGTTAATAAAATTTGACATTTGGCGTTGGTGGCTTGCCAACAATTCCCCCAAACCACCGTATCCACGTCTTGACTTCAACGAAGCAATTCTTAGCCCGAAGATGCCGTAAGTTTTACCGTTTTCCAAAAGTTTTTTTATGGCAAAATTTTGCATGGCGTACCCCATTCCTGTCGAATAATAAAAGGTTGGCGATATTTTTGATTAGTAAACGATTGAACACCTGGTTTTAAAACACAGATCGATCCATAACCCTATTGACATAAAATTAATCACAAGTTTAAAATGAAGTTAGCCTCCTGTCAAGGTGGTGTATGGGTTCAATGCCTATGAGACAATTGGGGGATCATCGAGGATACAACGCCCTCAACTCCAGAATGAGGGTGATTTCTTTCAACCCCCACTGACGTCGCCGCACACGCCTCGGACTGCGGCTGCGCTGTTCTAATCCCTTATTAATGCCCTCGCTTTCTAACCTCCTATTCCAACGCTACAGGGTGGCTCGTGAAATCCCCATAACCTCAGCTGCCTTTCCGCCAGGCAGTCCTTGTTGTATGAGAGCTTGTCATGCCATCACCATCCTCAGTCGATATTTGGCTTCCTCACTCAGCTTGGGTGTCATGCTTTTGGCTAGTTGGTAAAAATGTTATACCAGCCCATTCAGGGGCAGGTTAAAAATCTAATAGGTGGTACAAATCCTTATAATATTCCAGTATGATGATGGTTGTGTTTGGAGGGATCTGGTCAGCGATGCCGTGCGCGGCAGCAGCGAAACTCAGGCGGGACCATTCATAACCAGCATTAGAATGGGTAACCTCTAAACTCAGTAAATATCCATCCATGGCTTTCGAGATCTCTTTCATCTCCTCAACATCCTCAACACCGTCCAAAAAATCCATATGCTCAGGATTTGCCAAGCCAAGGTATCTGATTCCATCAACGATTTCATCATGTTCAACATCAAACCAGTAGAGCTGCTTTTTGTAATATTCAGCCAACTTTTCCCCGCTGGCATTGGGTACCACATAGAATCGCCATGGACTCATCGGTCCGCCAATCCCATCCACTTCCAGCAAAAATTCTGCTCCCGGGTAAACCATGTCTTCCATCCAAACGACTTCACCAGGAGGTGGCGGGCTCTCGCTTTCCGTGGGAGGATCGGCTGGGACGTCAACCGCAGTGGATTCATCCTCCCTCACATTCTGTGCGGGCTTATCTGTGCTGCACGCTGTTAATAGCAATATAACCAGTAAACAAACCAAGATATTGACTTTGATGATAGGGGATTTATTCTTCATTTCCGTTTCTCCTTTCAGGCGTAGTGACTTCGGGAGGCGTGAGATGTAAGGTTTACAAATAGCCTCAACCTTTTATACCTGTAACAAGGTTGATAGTCAACCGTTAGTGCGCTATGTCATTTACACTTTAAAAATGAACCGTTGAAATCATCACAAAAGAAAAATGATTGGGTAGATTCCACAGAAACTAGAGGAATCTTTGTCTCAACTTAATAAAAGGCTGGCGGACGACCAATTACGCGCCTTTTTCCATAGTTGTTGTCAGGGAACCTTATCACAAACGGAAATTCAGAAAGTGTTGGAGATTGGTAAAACACGCTTGTTTGTCGTATTAAAAGTCTTTCGAGGAGACCCCCAAAATTTCACTATCGCTTGTAACCAGAGGGCACCTGCCAAATTATCCTAAAAAGCAGAAAGCAAGATAAAAAAGGCTTGCTTAAAGAGAAAAAGATTGAGGGGAACCCGGATTTATAGGGCTCTCATTCAAAACGATGTGTCCAAACACTTATGGCACCCCTTGCAAAAGAAAGGGGTTCATTAATGTGGGATGCTCCGCTGTGTTCTGTCTAATCAAGTAGCGCCTTTACTTCGGGGTTTTCTCCACAAACAGGGCAGTTTAGGTCTTTCAGGACTTCGATGTGCTCAAATTCTGCACTCAGGCTGTTGATCAACACTAATTTCCCACCCAGCGTTCCTCCAATTCCGAGAATAATTTTAAGGATCTCCGCAGCCTGCAGCAATCCGACCAACCCGGCCAACACTCCAAAACACCGCTATCAACAGGTAGAGGGATGTGCTCAGACGGCGGGGGGCTGCCAAACACACAGCGATAACAAGGTCCGATCCGAGAATCAAACAATGCCAACCTGGGGCAGCAGGATCTGTTTTGAGTATCGGAGGTACTCTGACTGTGAAAAACCTGAAATCATTGCAGAGCCTTTGCTGGTCATTCATTTAATGATGATTTTCAATATATCATAAATATTTTATTGAGCTCCATCAACACGCTTCTTGATGGGTACAACCCTCCTTCTTGGAACATAAATTACAACCTTAACAAACAGTTTGATGATTTTAAAAATATGTCGTCCTCGTTTTAAGGGGAGAGCCGTCATAAACCTCAAAAACAATTTCTGAAATCGAGTTTTTGGATTCTAACCTTATAAAAAAACGCCTCCGTCGTAGAACGGAAGCGATTTTCACAAAGCGGGCGATGGGACTCGAACCCACGAATGTCAGCTTGGAAGGCTGATGCCTTACCACTTGGCGACGCCCGCAAGGTTGTATTATTTTACGTTAATCAACCCATTTGGTCAACCAACTGTTCCCTTAGCGCTTTTCCTGCAACGCCTTTTGCAACAGCTCCCTTGTTTTTGCCGGGTCAGCCTGACCGCGTGTCTGGCGCATCACCTGACCCATAAACCAGCCAAACAAACCTTCCTTGCCATTGCGGTAGGATTCGACCTCCTGCAGATGGGCAGCTAGAACAGCGTCAATCACCGATTGCAAGGCGCTATCATCGCTCACCTGAGACAAACCCTCCGCTATAACGATTGCCTGCGGCGCCTGACCGCTTTGCTGCACTTTCATCAGCAAAGCCTTGCCCGTCGCGGCGTTGATCGTACCCGCGTCGACCAGCCTGATCACCTCCGCCAGGTATTCGGGTGTGAGAGTCAGTGCATCGGCGCTGAGACCCAGCTCATTTTGCATCCGCAACACCTCGTTCATAATCCAGTTCGAAAGAACCTTCGGGTCGCCCTCATATGCGGTTAAAGCCGCTTCATAATAATCTGCAATTGGACGGTCTGCGGTGAGGATATCAGCGTCATATTCTGGCAACTGGTAATGGGTCATAAAGCGCAACTGCCGCTCAAGGGGAAGTTCAGGCAGGTTATGAATCACAGCATCGCGCCATTCGGATGTCAGTTCCAGGGGGAGCAGGTCCGGTTCCCTGAAGTAACGGTAATCTGCTTCCGTCTCTTTAGAGCGCATTTTATTCAAACGTTGCCGGGTTTCATCCCAATCCAACGTCCAGGATTCAACCTGCCCACCGGCTTGCACCAGCGATACCTGCCGTTCGATCTCCATGTTGATTGCTGCCCGTACAGCCTCGATCGAGTTGACGTTCTTGATCTCTGTCTTGGTGTTCAGATGAGTGCTGCCAACTGTCCTGATCGACACGTTGGCGTCACAGCGTAGATGGCCCTTTTCCATGTCGGCTTCAGACACACCCATCCAGCGTAAGAGCTGGCGCAGCCGGATCAGGTACTGCGCAGCTTCGTCAGCAGAACGCAGGTCGGGCTCGGTCACCATTTCCACCAGGGGGACACCGCAGCGGTTAAAGTCCACCAGGCGCTTCCCGCCTTCGTACTTGGTCTTACCGGCATCTTCTTCAAGGTGCAACTTGGTGATGTTCACCCGCCTGACAAACCCACCCGGCATCGTCACGTCCAGGTAACCGCCGTCACCCAGAGCCAGGTCGAATTGCGAGATCTGGTATCCCTTTGGCAAATCGGGGTAGAAATAATTCTTGCGGTCAAAATAGGAAACCAGCCGTACCTCGGCGTGCATCGCCGCCGCCAGCAGCGCGCCCTTGTAAACCGCTGCCTCGTTCAACACAGGCAGCACACCCGGCAAACCCGCGCACACCGGACAAATATTCGTGTTTGGCGGGTCTTCCCAGGAATCGGCTTTGCAACTGCAAAAGATCTTGGTGACCGTGTTCAATTGAATATGGGTTTCCAGCCCGATGACGGCTTCAAAATCTGCCATAAGCCCATCCTTATTGCTGTGTTGATCAGAAACGGTGTGTGGGTCCATCATTCCACCTCCGCCAGCACACACGGTTTCACAGCCCGCCAATCGGCATCCGCAGTCGCCTGCTCGAAGGCATATCCCGCCCGAAACAGGGTCGCTTCGGCAAAATCGGTTCCAATCAATTGCAGACCCATCGGCAATCCCTCTGCTGAAAGACCGCCCGGGATCGAGAGCGCCGGAACACCGGCGTGGTTGGCAGGTACTGTCAACTGGTCAGAATACTGCATCAACGTTGAATCGCCGTAAAAATCCCCCATTTTAAAGGCTGGGGTGGGCGCTGTAGGCGTCAGCAAGACATCCAGCCGATATGGTCCATCCGGATCGAAGGCGGTTTCAAAATCTGCGCGGATCATGCTGCGCGCCTGGAGCGCACGCTGGAGATACTGCAAGCCAAGCTGCCCGCCGCTCATGTACATCCCCATCAATACACGCAGCTTGGGTTCCAAGCCAAAGCCCTCCGCGCGGGTCATCCGGTACAACTCGGTCAAATCACCCTGGCTTACCCGGGCACGGTAGCCGTATTTAACCCCGTCAAAACGGTGCAGATTGGAAGATGCCTCAACCCGGCTGATAACAAAATATGCCGGAATGCCATAAATGCTGTTGGGCATGGGGACGTTTTCCACGATCTCCGCCCCTTCAGTCGCCAGAATTTCAGCCGCGCGCAGCGTCATGTTACGGATTTCAGCGGGCAGGTCTTCCACAATCGTTTCGCCGGTATCCGGGTGTGGATAGGAAATCTGCAGATAATCCTTAGAAAGCCCGATGCGCAAGCCCTTCACGCCCCGGTCTATACCTGCCAGGTAATCCGGCACGGGAAGCCTGACTGCTGTGCTATCGCGCGTGTCGGCGCCCGCCATCACCGAGAGCATCAGGGCTGCATCGCGCACGTTTCGCGCCAGGGGGCCTGGACAGTCCAGGGAAGAAGCAAAGGCGATCGCTCCATAGCGAGAGATGCGCCCATAGGTCGGCTTGAGACCCACCACGCCGCAATACGCTGCTGGCTGACGGATCGATCCACCCGTATCCGTCCCCACCGAAAGGCACCCCTGCCCCGAAGCCACAGCCGCAGCAGATCCGCCTGAAGAACCGCCCGGCACCCGCGACAGGTCCCAGGGATTGCGGGTTGTGGGTTTGAACGCCGATGATTCGTTCGAAGAGCCATAAGCGAACTCGTCCATGTTGACCTTCCCCAGCACCACCGCGCCGGCATCCTCCAGGCGCTCAATCGCGGTGGCGGTATATGGCGCCACGAAGTTCGATAATATGCGTGATGCTGCCGTGGTGAGCACGCCTTTCAAGCAGAAGAGGTCCTTGATGGTAATCGGTACGCCTGCCAGCGCGCCGGCGTCTTCTCCGGCACTGACCCGGGCATCCACACGTTCAGCCTGCTGACGCGCCCGGTCGGCAGTCAGGGCGATGAAAGCGTGTACCTTGGTTTGATCCTCCTGTGTAAGTGGGCTGTTGTCCAGTGTACCCGGCCTTCCATCCACCGCAGCAATGCGTTCCAGGGCCGCATCCAGTACGTCAACTGCAGCCAGCTCACCTCGCTGAATTTTACGGGCAATATCAAAGGCAGATTGATCCATCAGGGACATGGCGTTCAATCCAGTTCTCTGTGAGGGATGTCCGGCACAATCAAATAACCGCCCTCCACCTGGGGCGCCTGGTTCAGAATTTCTTCTGGGTTTTCACAGGGCACCCAAACATCCGGCCTGAGGGGTGGACGGGATTCGGCTGTATAGGTCACCCCGTGCGGCGCCAGGGGTATGTCCACATCCAGGGCAAGTGTCTCTAACTGCCGAATCGCCTTTAGCTGCTGATTGAGTTCCATCCTCAGGTACTCTGCTTCTTCGGGGTTAAAACGAAAGGCTGCCAGGTCGGCTAATTTTGCAAATATTTCAGGGGAGATCTCATCGCGCATCGGCTTAATCATCCATTCTAAATCAGGGCGTTTCTGAAATTATATAATACCTTAAATTCGTGGAATTGCGCATGCTGGAAGCTGATCGTTGCTGGATCAAACCTGTAAGCCGAATTCCATATTGCTTTGTTGCGAAGCGCCAAACACAAAATCCCTTTTCACAACGCGCCATTCTCCAACGACTCATTGTATAATAACCCCGTAAACATCACCTATAGCTGCGAGGGAATCATGTCTCAAAAACTCAAATGGATCGATGAAGAGCTGCAAAATTTGCAGGATGCTGGCCTGTACAACAAAATCCGTACGCTCAGTTCACCCCAGGGCGCCTGGCTGGTGGTCGATGGGAAACACGTGCTTAATTTTTGCTCAAACAACTACTTGGGTCTGGCTAATCATCCGCGGGTGATCAATGCTGCACAGCAAGCAATGCAGCAGTACGGGCTGGGCCCTGGCGCTGTGCGTACGATTGCCGGCACCATGGATTTACACCTGCAATTAGAACAACGCATGGCCGCCTTCAAGCGTGTGGAAGACGCCATTACCTTTCAGTCGGGCTTTACTGCCAACACAGGCTCTATTCCCGCGCTGGTCGGAAAGGGCGATATGATCTTTTCCGACGAGCTCAACCATGCCTCCATCATCGATGGTAGTCGCCTTTCGGGGGCAACCATCACCCGTTACAACCACGCCGACCCTGCTGACCTGCAAGCGAAAATTGAAAGTCACGCCGGAACCTATCGCCGGGGGTTAATCATCACCGACGGAGTTTTTTCGATGGATGGAGACTATCCACCCCTGGACAAAATAGCCGATATCGCCGAAGCCCATGACCTGATGCTGATGGTTGATGATGCTCACGGTGAGGGTGTTTTGGGTGAAGGTGGACGCGGGATTGTGGATCATTTCAAATTACATGGTCGGGTCGATGTAGAGGTCGGTACTTTCTCCAAGGCTTTTGGCGTTGTTGGGGGTGTGGTGGCTGGTAATGCCCGCATCATTGAATGGTTAAGGCAGCGAGGACGCCCCTTCCTGTTCTCCTCGGCAGTGACGGTCCCAGATGTTGCGGCAACCCTGGCCGCCGTCGATATTCTTGAAGAATCCACCGAGCTGGTCGATCGACTGTGGGCCAACGCAGCCTTTTTCAAACAGGAGATGTTGAACCTCGGCTTTGATACCGGAAAGACCATGACTCCCATCACGCCGGTTATGCTGGGCGATGTGACCCTTGCCCGGGAATTCAGCCGCCGATTGTACGAGGAAAATGTCTTCGCCATGGCTCTGGGCTTTCCCACAGTGCCCGTTGGACTGGCGCGCATCCGGGTGATGATTTCTGCAACCCATTCTCAAGAGGATCTTGAACAGGCATTGCAAGCCTTTGCTCGTGTCGGTCGAGATTTGGGCGTGATTGGATAGTTGTTTCGTTTAGCGCCTTTTTAGCATCCACCAGCACACTTAAAAACAAAACGCCCTAACGGGCGTTTTTTAATCGTCACAGGGTGTATCTGTATTACTCGGATCGTTTATCTGATTTTGGCGCTTTGAAGGGATCATAATTCGGGTTAGTGCCCGACCAGCAGCAACCCGGTTGAGAAAAACTATTACATGCTAAACCTCGCGAGCAGCGATGCGCCAGGATGCGCGGTGCTTGATTCGGCAAAAAGGTCGCCGGGTAGACAATGTCTGCCTCCAAATAAACTTCCTCGCCGGCGTGTTCACAATAAGCGATCTTAATTACTTTCCAATCTCGATAAGCCATATTTCAACCTCCAAAAGCAGCAAAACCGTTGCCGCTAATCTCTATACAGATTATAACACATCCTCTTTTATTCTAAAAAAACGCACCTGGACTCTGTTGCCAAAACCTGGCCTTCTATTTCAGTGAAGATCAGGCGTCCACGGTTTCATCATGATTTTCATTCACCCAGAAATCACCGGGTATCTTTAAACTCCCCATCAATCACCGTACGGGGTTGTTGTTTTATCCTATTATTTTTCTGCAGCGCCTTCCGGTGTTCATTTACCACATCCTCGGGGCACAACTCCAAAAACAGCGCCAAGCCTGCCCAGAGCACCAGGGCATCGTCCAGGGGATTGATCGGCAAAAGATCATAAGGAACCACAAGGTAAATCAATGCGCCAACCGGCAACGCTTTGAGAAAAATATTCACGCGTGAATCGCCCATCAGGCGAATGATCAGACGTATGTTTTGATATAAATCACTGAAAAACCCTTCTTTAGCCTGGTTCAGTGATCGGTTATCCTTCATGTTCATCATAAACTGCCTCCTGCGGTCTTTTTAAGCATTGATATGCATCAAACGGGTGGATGAACGCTAAAATTATTCCATCTCGGCTCGCGCAGGGAAGCGAAACATGCGTTGCCGACGCCAATTAATCACAGGCGCTACCAGTTTGCGCAGTTGATATTTTAGCACAATCGGTGCCAGGCGGTGCCCACCCTCCCGATAATGCACGCGCAGCATCTCCGGCCAGCAGCGATCGTCAGCAGCGATGGTTTTTGCGTCGCCATGCAGTCGAAAGCTGGCCCAAACCCGCCCGGGCTGGTAAATCAGCGGAGCTTCTTTAGCCAGGCGTACCCACAGGTCATAATCCATGGCAAAATAAAAACTGAGGTCCAGCGGTCCGACCTTGCGCCACAGGTCAGCCCTAAAAAACGATGCCTGCTGGGGAATGTGTACATATCCCCGTCGTAAGCGGTGAACATCCGTCTGTGCTGCCGGAAAGCGCCCGATTTCCCGATCCTGGGCATCGATAAAAGTGCAATCTCCGTAAACCATCGCGGCTTCGGGGTGATTCTCGAGAAAATCTACGGCTTCAGAAATTGCGCCCGGTTTATAAACATCATCCGAATTCAACCAGGCCAGATATTTACCCGTCGCCCTTGCAAAGCCTTTGTTGATTGCATCGGTCTGCCCCCTGTCAGGCTTCGATTCCCAGTAAGACAGTCGATCTGCATAGTTCCTAATAATCTCCAGGCTTCCATCCGTTGATCCGCCGTCCATCAGGATATATTCCATGTTGGGATAATCCTGCGTCAATACCGATTCGATCGTTCTGGGCAGAAAGCGTGCTTGATTAAAAGAGGGTGTAATGATACTGATCGTAGGTTGCATGAAATCTATGACCTGGGTTAAAACCATAAAGTGGGAGAAATCCGTTCCCGTTGTTTAATCGCCATAATTATACTGGAGTTTCACCAAAGTCCATAATGGCCACTGTCTACATTCAATATGCAAGCAAGGCCTGGTCAGGTCGACATAATGTGCCATCGGTGCAATAACTTTGAAGGTTTTACAATAAACCGTCATCCATCACCATTTTCCATTGGACAGGGCGATGTGTTATAATTTTAGCCGTCTCAAGAGGAAAAACAATCAATGGAACCAAACAACCCTCAAGATGAATTTTATCCGATCCAGACCATCAATCACCTGCTCAATAATTGGTGGAAAATTGTCCTGTGGGCGGGGATCTTTGGCATATTAGGCCTGGCTTTTTCATATCTCAAACCTCCAAAATACGAAGCAGAAGCCATTTTTTCCTCAACGATCGATTACAGTCAAATCAACTTCGAAAACCTTGTTAACGAGAGAGGGCAGCCACTGGAAATGACCCAGTATGATCTTGACCTGGCGCTCTCGTCGGTCCAAAGGATCATCTACCAGATGAAAGACAATGCCCTCGCCTACGCGCAATCCCTTGACCCAAACCTCGAAGCCGGCACCTTCGAATATAACATGGCCGTTGAAAGGCTGCATGACCGCTGGTATCTCCGCTTCCGGCACGAAGACCCCCAAATCGCCCAATCAGTGGTCAATTACTGGGCTGAAACCGCCATGACCCAATTGGAAAAGGAACAGGCTGACAGCAAAATCGAGCCCTTTGTGCTGTCGAGCTTGATTGCCCGGGCCACCTTACCCAATCGACCCCTTTACCAAAACAGGAATATCCTGGTCCTGGCTGGGACCATCATCGGGTTGTGCCTGGGGATTCTGCTGATCGATATACGCTACCGTTTTATCACAAGCGCTAAACAAGGTTAATCAAAAACCATGCTGTCTCGGATCACCAGCCACCGGTTTTACCAGAGTCTTTGCACCCTTCTTCTGGCCCTGGTGTTAATGGGTCTGCCATTAACAAGCGTGCCCTTTCTTACCCGGGCAACCGGGGTACTGGTGGCGCCCTTTTCAATACTGCCCTTGTTCGTCCTTGTCCTGATCTGGTTGATCCCTTATTTGCTCCGCCGTGGGTCCTTCCCCAAAGAAATGACAGCCATTTTCTATTTTGTCATTGTTGTCGTCATCAGTTCAGCGGCTGCATATTTCCTCGATGGGTTTTATATGCGCGGCAGAACTTATTTTGGTCAAAGCTTGCGAGCTCTATTTACATTGGCGATTGGGCTCAGCTTCTATGTGACCCTGTCTGCCTATCTGCGCCAAAGATCTGTGCTGCAGCAAGCTATGTTATTCATTTACATCGGCGGCATGGGGTTGATCCTCTGGTCGGTGATGGAAATCATCGTCTTACATCGTTTCGGCAGTGTGCAGAATTTCCCTGCCTGGCTGACCCGCATCAAATCCGTGCTTGTTTTTCAACAGCCAGGCATGCTCTTCACCAATCGATTAACGGCGCTGGCTTACGAACCTTCCTGGTATGTGCTGATCTTCACCCTGGTGCTCTTCCCCTTATGGTTATCCGCCGTATTTCAACGAAAATCACTTTTTTCAATCAAGCTGTGGCGATTTATAGTTGAAGATATTTTGTTATTAGCGGGGATGACCGTCTTTATGTTCAGTTTTCCTCGTATCGGTCTGCTGGCATTGATTGTGATGCTGCTCTATTTTGGAATTCAGTTGACCAGACGACTGTTTGGCAAAATTCATGCCTGGCTGATCAACCACAAGAGGTTCAAAGTCGGCGATACAACCCTGTTCCGAACCGTTTTAACCCTGGCTTTAGTGACCCTGACACTCATCATTCTGATCAGTTCAGCAGCGATTTTCATCAAAATCGCCAGCCAACAAGACGCCCGTTTTCAACTGATCATTGACCTGTTTTCGACAAAGGCATTTAAGGAACTGCCCACCTCTGAAACAGATATTATCCTGTTTTCACGTGGATTAGCCTTCATGGAACGCACCATTTATTGGTTTGGGGGATGGAGGATCTTTGCTGATTATCCCTTTGGCGTTGGTTTGGGTAACGCGGGTTTCTACATGGTTGATCGAATCAACAGCCTGGGCTATGGGTCTTTTGAAGTGCGCAATATTTTATACCAGTCGACTTCCTTGATGAACATCAAGTCCCTATGGATCAGGCTGTTGGCAGAAACAGGCTTTATTGGACTGAGTGTTTACTTAACCTGGCTGTACCTGCTGTGGCGAAATAGCACATTCATTCAAAAAAGCGATGACACCCTTTTGCAAATCGTAGGGATGGCTGGGAAATTCTTCGTCCTGGCATACCTGATCGAAGGATTCAGCGTCGACACTTTTACCTTTCCCTATCCCTGGGTTACGGCAAGCTTGATTTCCGCAGGCAGCTTGATTATGCGTAAAGAAATCCAGAGCAGACGACCCATCGTAGCCAACTCTGCAAAACATTCGTCTTTTTAATTTCGTGCGTGAATGCGATGGTTTACCTCAGAAGAAATATCAGGAAGCCATCGCCCTCTTCAAAAATGGGGTAGTTTTCCAGCAAGATTTCCTTCACATCAGCCTGGCGGTCAAATTCAGCAAAATCCGTGACCAGGAACAACTCTCTTCCCTCCAGGGCTTCAGCAAACAATGCGTTTTTGTCGAGGTCCATCCCTGCCATTTCTCGCATCACAAAATCACCCATCGACATCCAATTTTGCGTTGGTTTCCAGCCCCAATATGCCAGGCGATAGCCATAATCGGGCGTGATGGAAATCACCGAGTAATCTCGCAGTTTCTCACCCAATACAGCGTAAAAACCCGGCTGATCATGATACCTGGCATGCTTGAGGCTCATTCTTGCATCCCAGAAATTAAATGCCATCCAGAAAAACGTCAGCCCGGTGAGCACAGCCAGCCCAAAAGTCTTCTTGCCGGGCAGTTTTTCGATCAACACAGCCGCACAAGCCGCCAACCCGATGCCAATTACGGGGGTCAATGGGATTTGATAGTAATTATGGGTAACAATATGATATGAGAAAACCATGCCGTACAGGAAATAACCCACAAAGATACTCAAAACCATGACCCGATAGGGTTTGTTTTTAATCACCAGGGCTCCTGCAATGCTGAATAAAAAGAATTCAATCCCCAGCGTGCTATTGATCACATCTTTCCATTGCAGATAATGAAAGGGGTCTTTCAACAAATCAGGAAATACTCTAAAGCTGGTTTGATTTTGTAGAAAACCGGAGATGTACATCCCGTCGATATGATAAATCAATGCCGGCAGGACGGTTAACCCCGCAATGAGAAGCACCTGGCGATTGGTCAGGGTCTTGATCAACTTTTGATCCGTTACCACAATCGCGATCAAAGCTGGGGCAACAAAAAATACAGTCGGCGATTTGACATAGATCGCCAAACCAGCCGTAATACCGGCAATCACCGCATTGAGCCAGTTCTTGTTCTTCGCCCACCTGACGATTGTCCACCAGGAGATGATGATCGCAGCCGTCATCAATGACTCCGGTTGAAATGAACGACTTGCATAAAGTGGAAAGGGCAACACCATGTAATAAGCCAAACCGAGAACCGCACCTTTTTCTCCAACCAGCTCACGCATTAAATAGAACAAGCCAATCCCACCGATCGTCCAAAAGAAGATCGATAAAAACCTGGGGATTCGTAAGTCATCTGTTCCGAACAGTCGGTAACCCCATGCCGATAAGCGTTCCATTATTGGCGGTTCAATTTGGCCTTCTGATTTCCACTGGTGAACAGCCAGCTCCCGCTGTTCAGGCGGTGCATCCTCCAAGCCCTCATAATACATGCCCCTGGCAATCAACATCGAATGGAGCTGCCGGGTCGGATGAAAATCCAGCGGTGGATCATCAAAATCATAGAAGCGCCCCACCAGTCCAAAGAAAAACACCAAGGCGAGCATTAACCAGACCCAGTATCGATGTTCCTGAAAAAATTTGTTTTTCCTGGGTTTAGTTTCCATTTTTCATCTGCTGCTTTCGTTCTTAATAAAGTGCTGTTTTCGTTTCTCTAAATAACGGTCTCGCAAGGCGTTGACCTTTAATGGGCTCAGCAGTGCAAAAGCAACCCGTCGCCAATCTTTGACGACGACGGAAGGATTTTTCACAAAAGCCCTTCCATAAGCTTTGAGTGCTGCTGCGGGTTGATCTGCATTGAGTAAATAAAAAGCATTCAACCGGTGTGCACCTGCCAAAATCTTTTTCTCGTTTTCGGCGTACAGATCGGCAAAACGGTCATCTTTCTGCATCCATTCTGCCAGGCGATAGGCTTCTTGACCAAAACCTTCAGCATGGGCGACGTTTTTTGCATCGGCATGCATCCTGGCTGCCGCCCAAACCTGATCGGGAGCATAATGAATTTTTGTCAGCAGTCCCATGCGCAGCCACAGGTGATGATCTAACAGGTAATGATAAGACCCATCCAGATAGCCCGCTGCATCCAGTACACACCGGCGAAAAAAAACCCCCGGCTGCCCTAAAATTTTGAAAGCCATAAGATCCTTTAACCCCCAGTGGTCATAAGACATGCGGTTAAAAACCTCACCCTCCGCATCGATTGAATCAACATCACTGTAAACCAATCCAACATCGGGCTGTGCTTGAAAAATGGCAACAGCCCTCTCAATGGCATGCGGTCGGTAAACATCATCCGAGTTGAGCCAGCCGACGATTTCACCCTTTGTCCGTTGAAATCCCTTGTTAATCGCATCGGCCTGTCCCTCATCCGGTCCAGATATCCAACCTGTCAGGCGGTCAGCATACTTTTGGATGATCTCCAGGCTGCCATCCTGCGATCCCCCGTCGATGACCCAGTATTCCTTATGGGAATAATCCTGGTTGATGACGGATTGAATGGCGCTTTCAAGAAACTGGCTCTGATTGAACGAAGGTGTGATGATCGAAACAAGAGGTTTCTCAGCCATGCTCATTTCCCAAAATACTGATCAAAATCAACCTTGGGAAACACCTGCAGTTTTCCACCGACGGTAGCATCCAACACCTGGCGACCATCAGCTAAAAAAGCCCGGTGTGCCATTTGATAAGCCACTTCCGATGTCTCCAAATCGGGGAGTTGCCAGCGAAACCCCTTGCCAAAATAGTGTGGGCTGAAATGATTGGGGTCATCTCCTTGGGATTCAACCGTCTGGTTGGGCTTCCCCTTTGATGAGAAACTGTGATCCACCCCGATCAACACCACCGTTGAAAAACCCATATGGTAAGCCAGTTGCAGGGCGGTATAGGTTACTGTTGCGCCTTCCCACACGCGCTTGCTGACATCTTTAGCAAATTTCGGGCCGGTGTACGTTGTATAGAGGAAATGCAGGTTGTCTTGAGGTTCAAGCCAGCGATGGGCACGCCAGGAAATGAACACAGGCAGGGATAAAGCCATGATCTCATGGGCACACTGCTCAATCACCAGGTCATTTACCGATAGAAAATAAGAGGTCGTAAAGCCCCATTCCTCCCAGGCAAGATAGATCCGATTTAATCCAAAACTGTATTCATCCCTGATTTTCTGAATATCGGTTTTATTCAAGCTGGGACCGTTGCCGATAATTACACACCGTTCACCCTTATGAACGTCCTTAAGAGCGCGTAGTTTCTGGATGCTGTCGCGCCGCCAGGGATGCAGGGCAGCCTCCACACGACCTGGAATCCTCTGGATCCCATCCCAGCTCGACCTCCCAAATTGCCACACGCGATTTGGTACGATCCGTTTGATCAACGCTTTAGGGTTCATTCTGTACTCAATCGACAGGTTGCACCGCCATCGACGATCATCGCCTGCCCGGTCATAAATGAGGACTGTTGATTATCAGCCAGGAAATAAATCGAGCGGGCAATCTCCTCGGGTTTACCGACCCGACCGTTGACCGTCTTGCGAGCCAAATTTTCCAGCCGATCAATGATGGTGCCGTCACCGACATGGCCGCGACTCAAGCCCGCACGCAGCATGGGCGTATCCACGGCGCCGGGCAAGATGGCATTGACACGAATTTCATCCGGGGCAAACTCGATCGCCATTGCGCGGGTTAATGCCAGCAGTCCACCCTTGCTGGCAGCATAGGCGGAAATATCCGCTGAGGTAACAACAGCATGCACCGAAGAGACGTTAACAATCGCGCCTCCCTGAACTTTAAGCAAGGGATGCGCCAGCTTGGCGCCTAAAAACACCGAACGCAGGTTGGATGCCATCACCAGGTCCCATTCTTCGGCTGTCGTCTCTAAAAGCGGTTTGGCGATCTGTACGGCAGCGTTGTTTACCACAGCGTCCAACCGATCCGTATAAGCGGATACCTGTTCATATATGTTTTCGATTTGCTCGGGTAGTGAGATATCCGCCTGGATATACATCCCGTCTTCCGGGAAGCCCGCGTACTTCGGTTGGCGATCGACGCCAATCACCCGCCAACCTCGTTCAGAAAAGATGCTTACCGTCGCGCGGCCAATGCCCCCTGCCGCGCCGGTAATGAGTAAGGTTCTGGTTTTTGTTTCAGACATCATATTCTTCCTGATCAAGCCGGTTTACATAGTCGATATTCAATCGTTTTGCCGTGTTTTCAAGCCCCATATTTTTCTTTGAACGCATCAAGCCGACCTGCATCGATTGCGAGACCTTCCAGCAAATTCCTGATTGTGTTCCAGTGCACTCGCTCCCAAAACAGGGGGCTCGAATTTGAATTATGTGGCGCCAGCATCACCTGTTCCATATGCCGCAAGGGGCTATCCGAGGGCAGGGGTTCGATTTCAAAGACGTCCAGGGCTGCACCGCGCAACGCATTCCTTTGCAGTGCCGAGATCAGGGCTGATTCTTCCACAATTGGACCGCGGGCAGTGTTGATGATCACGGCTTCGGGTTTGCAAAGAGAAAGTGTCTCTGCGTTGATCAGGTGATAACTGGACGGGTTCAGGTCGCAGTTGATGCTGATATAGTCTGCTCGAGATAGCAAATCATCTAAATCGGTCATCTCTACCCCGTATTCCAGCAAGAAATCCGGCTCAATCTCAATGATGTCATTGCCCAATATTTTCATCCCGAATCCCCGCGCCCGCCGAATGACCGCCTTACCGACATGACCCACACCAACCACGCCCATGGTGCTCTCTGCCAGGGTTCTTCCGACAATTTTCTCCCATGCTCCGCTTTTTACCTCTGCATCCAAACGTGTGAGGTGCCTTGAAAAGACCAGCATATAACCGATCACACTCTCAGATACCGGTACAGTGAAGGCGTTGGGGGTATTGCAAACCGCCACGCCCAGTTCATTCGCTGCAGCCCGGTCAATCGAATCGATGCCCGTTCCCCACTTCGAGATCACCTTCAGACGCGGAAGACAGGCTTCAATCACCCGCCGGGTAAAACGATCATCACCGCAGATCACGCCATCGAATGCCCCGGCATGAACAAGGATTTCCTCCTCGGAAAGGCGTTCATGGACGGTCGGTGTGATCAGGTCAAGGTCGAAGGCTTCCAGAACAGGACGAAAGCGCTTCATTTCAGGCAGCATATAGGGCGCAGAGATTAAAACCGTTTTCATAGGCAAATTCCTTATAAAATAATTCAATGGGTAAAAAATTCAATCTCATTCGCCATGTATCTGACGATAGAGCATATCGGTAATGATAAAATCCAGTTCATCATCGATATCCTGGGCTTCACGGGCAGGAATTTCGAACATCAATGGGCGCTCACCCAGACGGTTACGGCGTTTAATCAGGGTTTGCCGTTCGAAGATGTACACACAGGAATTTTCTTCGTAAATAGGCGGCAGGTCCTGGGTGCGCAGGAGGATGTTTGGGTTATGGTTGATGGGTCTCCCAAGCTGATCCCACAAACGGGTTTGATAACGCGTGACCCCAAACAATGAATCATATTCGGGGATGGCGCCCAAAAAAGCCCCGATCGCCGCTGAAACCGTTTCAGGTCGCAGCAGGGGGTTGGTTGAATGGGTTTGCAGATAAAAATCGGCTTCGATTATGCTGGTATCGTGAATCAGGATCTCGTTCATCGGAACCTGGTCCCCCCGTAAATGCTCCGGTCGAGAAATCACTTTTACATCGGGGAAATGATCGTGCAAACCGGTGATGATTTCTAAACTGTCGGTATCGACTAGGATCGCTTCAAGCTCGGGAACCTTCAGCAAGGTATTGATAATATGATGAAAAAGTGGCTTTCCTGCCAAAATACGGTAGTTTTTTCCGGGCACCCGAACCGATTCATGGCGCATGGGCACCAATGCAATTATCTTTTGAGTCATAAACTTACCTTTAAACGTGTAATTTTCTCGTCTGTTATTATAACCCGGAATCCAACAGGTTGATGATGTTATGCCTGTTAGGACATCGGTGCAGAATAAGCACACTCCGAAAAAAAGCAGGCTAAAAGGCGCTTTTGATTGTTCTTTTCGCTGATATTTTGGCTGGTTGTGATACTCACACCTCTGGCAGCAGAAAATTACCGCCCTGTAGCAATCCTTCAGAGATCGCTTTTAACGTCGGCGAGTGTTCGGGCAACAAATCCTGCGGGCTAAAATCCTTCAAGCGCACAAAGCCAGGCCAGATGCCATCCGGCTCTAAAAAGTGGTCAAAGGGCAGGGATGTGCGGAATAGTTGAAAATAGAGAAAGCGCCTGGCATTGAGCCGATGCACTTCTGGCGCACTGACCTTTTCAGAGGTTAAAAATTCCTCCAACTGAGCCATATATTCAGCCCGGGTTTGAGGGAAGAAAACCGTCTCCAGTTGGGTGAAGCGGGCTTTTCCAGCGCACAGCACCGGCGCACCCATGATCGCAGCCTCCATGCCGATGGTGGAATTATAGATCATGACAAATTTTGCTCTCTGGATCATTTCGTAGGAGCTGAAGTACTCATCCGGCTTCACAAAGACCGCATTCGGCAAGCTGTCAACGCCCCGCTCCTGAACCCATTCCGCCACACTTTCCTGGCTGGCTTTGCCCGGCCGCGATTCATCAGGATGTGCCCGGATGACAAATAATGTCTCCGGATGGGCTTTGATGACCTTCAGAACCTGGTCCAACCAGGAAAACATATCCGTGAAAACCACATTCGCATGGGGTTGGCTGGTGTCAAAGATCACATTGGTAAAGATGGGAACCACCTGTTTAAAAGATTCCATCCGTTTGAGCAGGGTCTCATCCAGACCGGTCATCTCCGGCCAAAATTGGATACCAGCCATGCTGAAATCGCCCTTAAAGCGTTTGGAGAGATATTCATCCAGTTCTGCGTCTTGTGCAGGAGTGAGTTGAAACTCTTGCGGGATGTCAACATCGTAAGCCGTCGCCTCGCCTTCGGTAAAGAAAACCGAAAAGGGGCGCATACCCACCTCATGTGAATACACCGGCACGCCACGTTGTCGTGCCACCCACCGGGCGGATGCCTCCGGAAAAAGCATGCCATTAAACACGACCACAGCCTGTGGCGATTCTGTGATCACCAGCCAGTCGAATTGCAAAGCCACTTTATACGCAGAAAGAATAAAATAACGATAAAGAACACGGGTGGGTTCGTCATCGATCAGATGGTGACGGCGTAATACCCAGCGCATGGAAGGCACGCACAGGTCGCCCAGGGGTAAATCCTCAAACCGAAAATGGCGTAATTCATCCAGGCTTGTATTTTGTAATTGTTTAGCCAGTTCCTCACTGGATGTGGAAATTAATTTACTGACCTTCGATTGGTGATAGATGGTTTTCGATTGCGTCAAACACTGATTACATGGCGGTAGTCGATAAACATCGGTTCGATCTGTTCCCTGGACACAGCGAGGCATCCCCTGATGACAA
>Ga0116182_1001433_pt1 | contig 24615 bp, 28 predicted proteins | sample AD_UKC077_MetaG_FD_89805 | JGI IMG/M metagenome (GOLD analysis project Ga0116182, IMG submission 89805) | Active sludge microbial communities of municipal wastewater-treating anaerobic digesters from USA - AD_UKC077_MetaG | ecosystem: Engineered > Bioreactor > Anaerobic > Digestate | place: USA...
GAATCCAACCCACCAGAGTCTATTGAAAACAGAAAAATCATTGAAAAAAACAACCGAGTCCACTCTTCCAATGAAACACACTCTTACAGAACCAATCTTTGTTGTGAAAGGTGAACACGAAGGAATTATTTTGAGATATACGAACGAAACATATGATTCTGGGAAAGTAAAAAAAACAGAAAACAAATATCTTCAAGTCACTGCAAATACAAATCTTGGCGGACCAGAACTTTATCAATTTTTGACAATTCCTGGTAGAAACATGTCAAAATTCGATCCAAGTGACAGAACACATGATCCGTTATTTCCTATTTCCTTAACGAATAAATCAAATATCATATATGATGGTTCTACTGAATCCGCTCTTTTTTACATAAAATGCAAAATACCAACTACAGGAACAAAAATAAATTTAATAGTAAAAATTATTCAGACATCTGGAAATAAATTATTAGAACAAATCACAATTCCATTTCAATTAGTTGTTATCCCTGGAACTACATCCACAATCCCTGAAACTACCACTTCTATCACTACTGTTGCCAAATTAAGACCTGCCAATGAACCAGAAGAGGAAGATATACAGGATACAGAAATGTTGCCAGTTATAGACGAAATAGTCACAGCAAGTCCTGTCAATTCTCCAGCAAAATTAGATGAAGAAATAAATAGAACCAAAGCACTTGTAAATGTTTTAAAAGATTGGAGAATAAACGAGATTGAAAATTTTACTTTTTGGATTGATAGGGGAAGAGATCAGTCAAATGATCCACAAATCAAAACAAAAATCAAAAATCTCACAAGTTATATTCTCACACCAGGCCAGGAATAAAATCTATTTCTTTTCCTCCTGATAATACAATGGGAAAAAAAGCATATCGAAGGGGAAATTATAAATCAGCAGAAAAGTTAGATATAGTCGCAAAAAAACATGTAGACCACTTGGTTTTTTATGATGATGCATTGAAAAACTATGTGAATAATGGAAAAATATCATTACGAATATGCGACGAACCAGTAGATGAAACACATCTTAAATATATCGATTATGTATATGGACAAATATCTGCTATGAGTAGTCCAGATGGAAAAACCAAATATAAAAATTTAAAAACAGTTGTTACAAAAGGTGGTCCACCTAAAGATAAATTTGGGGCAGTTGATAGGTGGTATTTTAGATCTATACCAAAAGCTGCTTCAGAGGCACGAGCAATCATCGATAAAATACGAAAGGATTATACTCAAGAATTTGGACTTTATTTGAATAATGCACATAAAATGAATATGCCCAACCGAAGACCTCGTTTTATTGGATGGGTATTAACTTCATTTGATATTGATTGTTATATGATTTTTGCTGTTAATAAATATGGTGAAATTACCATAAGTGGAGAAACATATTATATAAATCCATGGACAGACAAATTAGGTGGAAGCGCAACCAAGGGAAATGATGGAATGGGAATTTTTATTTACGAATATCCAGAAACAAAACAATTGCTAATGAGTATCCGTGGAGAACATTTCAGAGATGGAATTGAAGATTTTGAAATTATGAAAATGATTACTAAATCTACACAACAATCAAATGCGAAAATAAAAGCGGCTATAGCTCAAATAGAAAAAGAAAAAAACGAAACAGCATTGAGAATGGAAAAATATGTAGATAATCCAGATATTAAAAATGGATTTGTACAAATGCAAACAATTTTAAAAAATTTCAAATAAATCAAAAAAAAAAATCCCAAGGAATATTATTTTTTTCCTTGGGATTTTTTTTGTTATTAATTTTTTTACTTAGAAGATTCTACCAATTCTCTCAAAATAGCCACGGCCAACTCAATCGCCAAATTAATTCCTAGAGTAGAAATCTCCTTACCTTCCTCAACTGCCTTTTGTTTAATTCTTTTAAATGCCTCTGATCTTTTTTCTTCTCCAGAAAGATTTTCATAATTTAATTCTTCACATACCGCGAGAGCAATATCCCTAAGAGATTCGGCAACCTTTCCTGCTGCTGTCTTTGCGGCTTCTTTAAAAAGAGTCTTGAGCCAACCAAAAAAACTCGAAAAGAAATTCTTAAGTACGTCAAACATGTTATTTCTCCTTTTTATAAATTACTTAGTTTTTTTGAGAGAGATGATAACATCTCACTCAACTTATATTCCAACTGTTCCTCAGACAAAGAATTTATAACTTTCAATAAAATTATAGAATTATTTTTTAAAGAACGGTCAGTGAAAATTATTTTTGTTTCGATTAATTTTTCAATTCTATCCAACAGTTTTTTTACTTTTCTTTCGGATGAATATTTTTTCAACAGGTTTTCAATTTCAGATCTTCTCGTTATTATTTTTTTATTATTTTCTCGTATTTCTCTTTTTATATTTCTAATTTCTTTTTTCTTTTTATTATATTCTTTTGTCAAATGAGGATAAATATTCTGTACCAAAAGTTCGGACAACTTTATTTTTGTAGAATCTACATGTGTTTTGTTTTCTTCATCATTTAAAATATCCAAAATTTTTGTCTTTGTAATTTTCATTCAAAATCAACCTTCTTCGAGGAGTTTTAGTAGTTTTATTCTACGTTCCTCATTTTCATTTTCAAGAGTTCTGACCTTATTTTCTAAATCTGTTTGTGATTCATCACTTTCTACCAGAAGAGATCTTTGATTTTCTAATTTTATTTTTTTTTCTTTTTTAATATTTTCTATTTCTTGAAGATTTTTATTCATATTCATTTTTTTATCGTTCATACAGATAAATTTTATATACTTGAACATTTCTGTTAGAAAATTGATACTCTCAAGTTTTTTATTTAGATTGATAAATTTTTTTTCATTATTTATCTTTTCTATTTTCATAAAAAATCCTTTAGACTATTTTTTTTGTCAAACTCAGAATTTTCTTTTCTATTAATTTATCAAAATAATCAGACAGATAACATACTCCTTCATTTGTACATATAATATTTCCGTTTTCTTCGACGAATTCTATTTTCTTAGGTTTTTTATGACAATTTTCTTTCAAAAGATGAATAGATTCTCTGAATGAGACTTCATTAAAATTTACAACTGCTGCCTTATGGCTTGGATTGGAAACTGCGTCATACGCAATTATATACAGAGGACCACCAACCAATTTATATCCATCTTTTTTCGTTTGATATGCCAATCCCCTCAGAGACATACCGACAGTACATTTTTCGAGAAGAAGACCCTTTAAAATATGACCAGATGGCGTATCAAGAGTTTCCATCTCCCCAATAACTTTATTCCCATCGAATTCATAATCTGTCAACAAATGAGAACTTTCTTTCAAAAGAACTTGTGGCTGTCTGGCCATATCAAATGTATTATTTCCAGTTGGAAGCGGATGATCCAATTCACAAATAAATGATCTCGTTGTCATTCTTTCACGAGCATCATTTAATCCTTGTACCAGAACCTCTTTTGGGTAATATTTTCCATTTCTATTTACTTCATCAACAGTTTGTATAACCATACGAAAAACAGCTTTATTTGGTTTTTGTGAAACAATTTGTGCTTCTTGATAAATAGCGCTTTCAATGATAAGATCTGCTGAAAACATAATATTTTAACCTTTTCTTTCCCGACGATAAAAATCTCTCATCAGGCCATATACAACTACAAGAAATTTATAATAATTCACAATAATTTCATCAATTTTATTTTTGAAAGAATTAATATTGCTCATTAATGTTTCGAAAATTTCTAATGCATCCCGGACATAATTTCTTAAAATTATCAATTCCTCGTCCATAGAATCAGATAAATATTCTTTCATTGTGATCAGTCGTATATATATTTTCTTGAGTTCAAATTTCTTTCCAACAAAACCAGGATCTTCTTCTTTGTTGTCATCAATTCCCATACTCATATCCATTGGTTCTTCTTCCGGTGTTTGTTCTATATCCTCTTCTCTAAAATCTTCTGGGAGTTCTTCTTGCTCATATAATACTAATTTGTTTTTTATTTTTTCAAATAATTCTAAATTTTTATACATTTTTAATTTAATATCCTCCCATCCCTCCTCCAGTAAATCCACCACCCATCGTGTCTTCATCCTTTGTAACATTCAAAGATTTATCAATTTTTTCGCTTGTCATGTATGATTCGACATCTTCCCAATCGATGTCTGATAGATATTTTTTCTTTGAATATTCTTTAGGGATTCCAATTCTTTCTAGCGATTCGATTAAATTTACTAAATCGCCGATATATTTTGATTGTCTTTCAAATTGAAGTGATTTCGGAGTCTGAAATGCAACAAGTACGTTTTCTAAGATATTCATACTTTCTTCAGGATCAATTATATCAACAATTTTTTGTATAAGATCGTTTATTTGTGCAGTAAAATATTTCTGATGATTTACAATTGTTCTGGCAAATAATATGGATTCTTCTCCTAAAGCACTTTTATTTGAAAGGTTTTCTTCTATATTTAAAAATGATGCAGGAATGCCAAGTGATGCCACAAGACTATCTCGCATAAATTTTAATTCGTCTGTTTTATTTCTGACATCAATATTTCCTTCTGTGAATGTTTGAATATCTACGAATGGTTTTCCGTCTTTTTGCGGAATATAAATATCCTCAAATGTCGTTATTGCAGACGGAACAGTGTCTACAGTCAAATCGTCTAATGCGATTTTTCTTTTTTTGAATTGTTCTTTGAATCTTTCAATTGCGTTTGTCGCATCTCTTGAAAGTCCGGTCTCAATCAAAATTTTTCTTTTTTCAGTAGAACGGTTCAAACGACTAATAGTAAGTGCTGTTTCCAATGCGATAAGAACCTTCGCCAAAAAAGAAACACTTTCAAAAATAGATTCTCCATATGGATAAAATTTTGTCGAAGGAATCACAAAATGTTGCATTTTGTCTGTCGTAACAAATCTAACATTTAAAACTTTATTAGTATCAGATTCATAAACCATTTGTCTCAAAATCGAACGGAGATCGTCTTTTTCTAAATTTCCTATTTCTCCAATTTCTGGAACCTTTTGTTCGATATTTTTTAAAATTTGTGTACATATATTATTTATAAGTTGATCATTCATTAATTGTTGTGGATTTAATGCATACTTTGGAAAAACCAAATATCCAAGACAAACAGGAAAGACTTCGCTTTGTAATTTCACGACGTTTCTTGGATGATGAAAAACTAATTTTGTATTTTTTAATTTTTCTGTTGGATTTTTTATCGAGGTATTGTCTTCTAAAAGAGAAAAATCCAATGAAAATTTAAAATTATCTACTTCAAAACTGGAATGTAAATCATTATGTAAACTGCCAAATTCTTCCGAACGATATTGTTCTACTAGAAAAGACCTGGAAATAAGTGCATCTCTCGAATTTGAAATTTCAATAAAAAAATCTCCAAATTTCAATGTATTTTTAACAATGAGATCTAATGAATTTTCAATTTTCAATGTTTCGATAATATTTCGGATTTTGTCGATCTTTTGTCCAGTAATTTGTTCGTCTTCTAAAAATGTTTTTGGTTTTATATCCAAAGATGTTTTTGTAATATCATCTGGAGAAAGAATATTATCAACTAAAACATTTAATGCTCTATGACAATATGTTATACATGATACGATACTTTCATATGTCCTATATCTAGATAATCTTTGTTGTTGACCAATCATTGTCGGGTTCATTGTTTGTGAAGAACCATACAATGATTCTGCGAATTTAAAATCTCCTTGGCTGAGAAGTTTGTTTATGAGTTCTATATATCCAATTCTTCCTGAATTGCTTTTATATTTAGAAATATCTGCAACAGCACTATTTAATGTGTTGTCTATTTTTGTCGTTTTTGTTCCTACAATCACAGATTTCAACTGTGTAAAAATATCTTTTAAATTTGCCATATTTTATTTTCCTAAGAAATCAAATTTCTATTTCAGAATTTATTAATTCTTTTTGAGTTGCATGTCTAATTTCATCTTGTTCATACCTATAATTAAAATATTCAGAGATATTAAAATACATAGTTTTTGCATCTCCAAAAAAATAAAGAAATTCTTTTTCTGCACGACTTCCCATCATTTTTAGAACAAGAATGATATATTTTTTTGTAATTTCTTGAAAAATTATATCGTCCAATTTCATTCCTTCAACAGAATATATCATTAATTCGTTTTTATAAATAATAGCATATGCCTTTTCCATATAAAAATTTAAAATTCCAGAATATTCTGAGAATTTTTCAATATTATATTTTCTCTTTTCATCAAAAAAATTCAAAAATATATATATAATATAAGACAATGCCACAACACAAAGAAAAACAAGGAAAAAAATTTGTTCTAGATTCATTTATCTAATATTTCCTGTTTCGTTAATATTATTATCTTCTTTATTTTTTTGTTCTTTTTCAGTATTTTCATCAACATTTTCTATGGAAATAGCATATATCTTTGATGGACGAACAATCAAATTCATATTTTTTGTTTTAAAAATGGTAATTTCATTATTTTCTAACGCAGATGCTATATTCAATGAATATTCATCCAAAATTGTTTTATCGTCTTCATCAAAAAACTCTATTTTTTCTTTATTTAAACAAAAAAAATTAATTTTCTTCATGTTCTACCTCATCAATAAAATTTTCAATTGTTTCGTCGAATTTTTCATCGAATATTTTTCTATTCATACTTTCTTTGATTTCTTTCACAGAAATTTTTTTTAATTTTAAAACTTCAAAATTTTCAGTCTGAATTCGTCTATCAAAAATTTCTTCGATAGTATAGCCATCAATTGAATTCATAGAAATATTCATTTTATAAAAATCCAAATCTTTTTCTTTTATGACTACTTCGAATGGACTTCTAATTTGTTTTCCCTTCACATTAAAAATCTTATTTGGTGTTTTAATTCGAATAAGAAATTTTCTATCAGAATTCATATATTTCTCCTCAAAAAAAAATTATAAAAAAAACAAGGATAGTAATAAAATTTGTTCTATCCTTGTTTTTTTATAAATTAAAAAAAAGAAAAAATTATTCTTCTTCTTCTTCTTCCTTATTTTCTTCTTCTTCCTCGTCCTCATCTTCGTCGTCTTCGATTTGCTCAGTAAAAATTGTGAATGCTTCCTTTAGTTCATCTAGTTCGTCTTTCTTCTTTTTATCAAAACCAGGAACACCAGGATTTTCATTTTCTTCTACTGACTTTTTTTCCTCATCTTCCTCGTCATTTTCTAGTTCTTCATCAATATCTATTTCCTTTTCATCCATATCTTCCTCTTCTTCGTTTTCCATTTCAGTAATAAGGCGTTCAAGAATAGTATTTTCTGTTACTTCAATATCTTCTTCGTCTTCATCTTCGTCTTCATCTGAAACTTCTTCTTGTTCTTGAACTTCACCTAGTTCATTCTTAATATTCTGAATTTCATCAGTGACTTTTTCTGTTGAATCGCCTTCATTTTCTTCTTCCTCTTCCACTTCATCCATTTCTTGTTCTTGAAAGTAATATCTTTCTAGGATACTGGAAGCATCCTTGAAGGTTTGCATTTCGCCGTCGCCTTTATATGAAAGAATAGAATCAACCGCTGGTCCAAGAACATCAGAAATTTCTGGAATTTTAGTATAATCTGAAGATGTGAGGGCTTCCTTTAGGACTTCGAGATAACTTTTTTTGTTCTTCATAAATTTAAAACCTCCTGTGGTCAAATTTAAATAAAATTATTTTTGTCAATTTATGACTCTTAGCAAATTCCATTCTTGGATTTTTCAAACATAAAAAGCGTTCGAAGGGGTTGCTAACTCCCATTTTTATTGTTTGTTCTATGAAAAAAACAAACCAAGTTTTAAATTTTTTTTTAATTTATTTTTTCAGAAAAACAGAACAAACTATTTATATCGTGTTTTGTTATTTCTAAAAATTCAGAAAATTTCAAAATATAATAAAAATTATTAATATTTATAATATTTAATTTTTGTTCTTCTAATAACAAAATTTTTTTTTCTATAAAATTAAATAATTTATACCTAATACAAATAAGAACTTCTCTATTTTGTCGTCTGAAAATTAATATTGGTTCTCTTTTTGAGATTTCAGAATCTTTTTCTAACTGTAAAATAAATTCATTAAAAATAGGAAGTTTTTGTTTCGAATCTAATATATCTAATAAACACCAATTTATTAAATATGTTCCATTTTTTGTTTTATTCTTTCTAGAATATCCTGTTTTTAATTCTATATGAAAATTTTTTATTAGTGGTTCTCCAACTGGATCGGTAAATGTTATATCTCCACCTTGATATGCAGTACTTTTATTTTTTTTAAATCGTGTTGTTGCTCTCGACCCAGATCCACTAGTCAACCAAAAAATATCATCTCGTTTATCATTCGAAATCCATAATGACAATTTTTTACATATTTCTCTTTCGAATGATTTTCCTTTTTCTTTGCTATTTGACATTTTTTTTAAAACTTTTTTATTTCTGGATTTAAAATTTGAGATGTCTGAATGTTTGTTTCAAATTGATTCAAAACATTCGAAATATCCGTATTACAAATTCCTTTATCAATTTCTTGTTTTCTGTCTTTATTCGAGACTTTATAACCATTTATAAATTTATAAAATTGAAATTCTGTTCTGAATTCGAGGGTTGATCCAGATGATCCACCACGATTTTTTCCTATTTTCATATAAACTAAATTTTTCTCTTCGTCATTATCCTTTACAAGAAGAGAAATAAAATCTGCATGTTCAACCTTTTTTATGGATTCAGACATTTGGCTCAAATTCAATTCACTGCCATCTTTCACCGTATAAACAGATCTTGAAAGTTGTGTTCCCGTTATCACAGGAATTGAATATTCTACAGCTAATCTTTTTAATCCGAGTGTAATTTTTGATAATTCCAAACGGAAAATATCCATCTGCTGATCAGATTTTAAAATATCCAAATAATCCACAAAAAGGCATTTTATAGAATTTTTCCCATATTTGTCTCTCATGGAATTTATAACAATTTCTAAATCCATAGGAGAAATGGATTCTGGAGGAAAATAGTATATTATAATATTTGAATTAAAATGTTCGAGATCAGAATTTATATCATCTTTAATATCAAGCGTAGTAATATCTTTCAATGCCTGGACAAGTGTTCGATTTCTTTTTGCCATATAGATTCTTAAAAGAGATTCTTCGATTGAGTTTTCCAATGTCACATAAATAAAAATTTTTTTATCTTTTTCGTTCTCTTGTTTTCTCATAGAAGCATTATACAAGAAATTCAAAAGAAGTGTTGATTTTCCAGATCCAGAACCACCAGCAAAAATATATAGACGAGAGGGCTCAAATCCCCCATTCAAAATATCATAATCCAATACATCATATCCAGTTGGAATTGAATTTGTTCTTGAGTATTTTTCTTGTATTTTTTTTAGTGCAAAACTCCAATCATCGTTTTTAAAATCAAGCGTAGAAATTCCTTGAACAGATTCGATTCTTTTGTATTCCATTACCTCACAATAATGATTTTTTATAACTTTTTCATAATCAGATATTAAATTATCAATAGAATCAAACGAACCATCTTTTACTGCGTCTAAAAAATAACTAAGTTCGTCATAACCACCCAAAAGAAAAGAAAATTTTTTTCGTAAAGAAATATGTTCAATATTTTTTAATATTATGTCTTCTGATAAATTTTCTTCTTTTTTAGAAACCAAAAAATCGCCAAAATCTTTATATTTTTCACTTGTGATGATACTATCAATTATAGAATCATCTTCTTTTCCTTCTAATTTTAATTCACATATTTTTTTAAGACAATTTGTTTTTTCTTTGAAAATAAGAGGTATTTCAATTGTTTTTTTATTTTCGAAAAATGAAATAATTTCCAAAATATCTCTAAAAACATTTTTATTTTTTAATATTGTATCGCTTTTTGAAAAAACTATCCCGAAACATGTATTCAAAAAAGAGTCTGATATCACTTTAGAACCTTCCTGTTTATTTTATTATGTTTTAATAGAATTGTTTCTATTTTTTCTCGAATTATTTTTTCATCTTCTTCAGGGGAATGAAGTTTCTCTTCGAAAATAATTTCTATCCAATTAAAAAATCCTGTTCCTCTACAGTTTAAGCAAATAACTTCAACATATTCAGGAGAAATAAAATACACTCCTTTTCCTCCACATTTTTTACAAATATATTTTCCGGTAATATCCTCTTCGGACAAACTGTTTTTGTTTTTATTTATTTCTGACATTTTTATTTTTTATCTCCTATTTTTCCACCGGCAAATAAGTCTCCCAACACTCAATATCTAAAATAGGACGATATTTTTATAATAATGGACAAAAAATATATTCTTTGGTATTTTCATTATATTTTTGTTCAAAATTTAAATTTTTGTTGATCATTTTTTTATGATTTTGAGATATTTGATTTGGAATGGAGACAAAAAAGAAAAATATAATAAAGGATTTATATCCCAAATTAATATACTTGGATATAAATCCTTTATTTTTTGTAATAAATAAAAAATTATTGCTCTGTGTTTTTCATAATATTTTTTTCTGCTTCAGATTTTGAATTCCAGACAGAAATAATTTGAGAATTTTTCAAAAATTTATTGTCATATAAAACATGTTCAAAGCAATCCCCATTTTTTCTGAATTCACCAATTTGATTTTGACCGAATTCATCTCTGTAAATAATCCAAAAACGTAAAAATGTTCTTTCCCAATTTTTTCTATATTCATCTGTTATCGTTTTTTGATTTTCACAAAAAAGATTTTCTGCCATTTTCGAACCCCCATAAATTATTTTTTATTCTGAAACGACATCCTTTTCAGAGAATAATATCCATTTTCCATTCTCATCTCTGATCTCAATATGTAAATTTTTTTCATTCATTTGTTCTTCAATAATTTCATCTATTGATTTTTTATTTGAAATTTCTTCTGCTGTTTTTCTTGCCCAAATTTGAAATTTGGGTGACTCTGCCATTCTTTTGAATGCTCTTCGTTTGTTCGTGATTTGACTTCTTTCTTCTCGACATTCACCAACTGCACCCGATGGTCTATGAATACAACGAACAGCAGAAGATGTTTTGTTTTGTTTTTGTCCTCCTGGACCACCAGCACGAAAATACTGGAATTCACAGTCATTTTTAGTGACAGAAAAAAGAAGTTTCTTGTTCATAAAATAATGCTCCTTGAGGTATTATAATTTATTCATCATCCATTTCTTCTAATGTTTCTTCAAGTTCCATTCCAAGAAGAAGACTTGTTTTGAATTTTTCTACTGCGTATACGATCATTGAAACATCAGTTACGTCATAAAATGTTTCGATTTTTTGATCATTTTTCAAATTCGCAATTACGAGTATATTTTCTATTTCATCCTTTTTAACACGCTCGAATAAATCTCCAACAAATTCCAATAATCCGGTTTCTGTTCTTACTGGCATTTTCAAAATATTATTTTTTTTCTTATTATTATCTGAAGATTTATTCATTTTTATTTTCCTTTGCAATATTTTTGTTTTCTGTTTCTCTTCTATTCCAATTTGGCTTTCTATTATATGCCAGCTTATCTTCTCCCAATTCAATCTCCTCGATTTTATTTTGTCTTTTCAAATTCCTTAAAATATTTTGTTTTTTCTCTTTTCTTTTTTTATCTGATGGTTTTTTATATGCCATTCTTTTAACTGCTTCTTTCAGAATTCCGCTTTTTACCACCTTTTTTCTAAAACGTTTTAAAATTTTATCAAAGTCTTCTCCTTCGAACTTTGGTACTACTTCGATTCCTTTGATTGGTTTTAAATCTGTTTGTTTTTTGAATCGTGTTTTCTTCAAATTTTACTCCTTAAAAACGTTTTTTATTTTTTGTCGATATTTGTTCTTATCGACAAAAAAATTTTTTAATAAAAATCAAAAATTAATAATACTTGAAACTGGTTTTATAATAGAAGAAAGAAATAATTTATACCGATCTTCCCAAGAAAAATTTAAAATTGCTATTTTATCCACAATAAAATAATTTGGAAATTTTTGTTCCTCATATGGAATGGCAATTACATCTAGAGATTTTCCTTTTTCTATAAATTCTTTTTGATATTTTTTTCCTATTTCTGGTGGTGCAAGAAACGGATCAAACCCTTTTAATTTAAAAACATACCCTCTTGTTCCTGGAAAAAACGCGTTATATATTAATGAATTCCAGTTCATCATTCCTTTAACATGTTCAGATATGACTTTGTAATCTGACGCTGGTTTTGTGAACGTCATTGGTCTCGCAATACTTTTATCGCCGTTTTCTATTCTTATAATAAATTCTTTTCTTTTTTTCTCAATAAATTCATGTATTTCTTTTATAGAAAACTTTTTAGATTTTAAAACCAATTCGACAAGTTCATTCAAAGATTCTTTTGTAAATGCTGGATAATCCGATCTTCTGACTTCAAATCCACGATTTACTATTTCTTCAACTTTCTGACCTTCCTGCTCTATGACAAAAATTGTATATCTTTTTTTTGCCATAAAGTTTCCACGTTTACAAAGAAGTTCGTTTTTTAATGTCAAACGATTGAATTCATCATTCGTATTGTGTTTTTTTACAATCGATTTTATAATATCATTATTGAGAAAATTTAATATTTCATCATTCCATTTTTTTATATTTTTTATAATCACATCTTCTTCCAGCTCGTAATCAATGAGCGATTCGTAGCACACAAAAACAGAATCTGTATCACTCGCCAAGATATGAGGCGTTTTAATGGAAAGATTTTCAGACGTGAACATATCATTTTTTGATAATGGAAATGGATCGTTGAAATTATTTGTCTTTAGTTTGTTTATATACTCATTCGAGCAAACGATTGCAGTTTTTGAAATTTCTCTTCCGCTGAGAGTAATACTAGTCCCCAAATGTGGATTAAAAAATCTAAAATGTTTATTCAAAAGAACACCATAAATTGCATTCGCAAGAACTTTGTACACTAATTGTTTTGTACTATAAACATTTTCGAGTATTTCGTTGTTTTCTTTTTTTGCTTCGAACATTTTTGTTTTATAAATTTTTCTAGAATCCAATAATAATTCCAACACTTCAGAAAAAATAGATTTTTCATCATAGTGAGATTTATAAAAACAACCATTAATTGTACAAATTAGATTTTCACTTTTCACCAAATTTAGAAATTCTTCTTTTTCGTAAATCTTTTTTTCATTTTTAAATGTCGGATATTCGACTACTTCTATTTTTTCTGGAAGATTTTTTGGATCATAAATAAAATCATATCCAAGAGAAAAATCTTCAAATCTCCTAATAAAGGTATTCACACCAATATTATATGTCAGAATAATACTTGGATATAGTGATGAATAATCAAAATCTACAAAATAATCGTAAATTCCTGGATCTGGTTCTTTTACATACGCACCTGGTATTTTACCATCGAATTCTTCTTTCGCCGCATTTTTAAACGAAAGATTTTTTTCTTTCAAATATGCACATAAAATAGAATCCACTTGTCCCATCGATTTATGTACACCTTTGAATGAATTCTTACATATTTTTCTTAATTCTGTTAAGAGTTTGATATGACCTAATTTTTTTTCGAGTTCTACAAGAAGAGAGACGTCTTTTCTATTATATTCAATGAATCTATTTATATTTTCTTCATAGACATCTGAAAATGTTTCAATGTCTAGATTTAATTCTAATTTCGTATGTCCCAATTCGATTTGAGATATTGCCCCCAATTTATAACTCTCTTTTTTCTCAAACGTAAAATTTTTATATAAAAAAAGCATGTCAAAAACATTTATACCATTAATATCTGCAATATCCCATTCCCTATTCACGAAAACATTATTTAAACGACTCATTTTATTCGGATCTAAACCGATCTTATTAGCACGGTTGTAAATATACGAAAGATCAAAATCAATAAATGACCATCCGGTCATACAATCAATATCAGATTCTCTAACGACATCAATAAATCTCGAAAGCATTTCTTTTTCAGAAGAAAAAATAACGACTTCTCCATTCAGAGTATCGATTTTCTGATTATTAATATTCGTAATAAATGTTATTAAATTTCCATTTTCCCAATAAGTTATTGAACATATTGGATATTTTACTTGGACCGCATCTGGAAACTCTCTTGCATCTCCGGTATAAATCTCAATATCCACAAACATTGTTTTTAATTCATATGGCAATTCATCTATTTCTCTATTCAGATAATAATCAATAGCGTGTTTTGTACATATTCTCAAATCTCCTTCATATGTAATTTCTGGATCGAGATTTTCTTTGTTTGAATATTTACCTATCACATAATTTAGTTTTTCATATGGTATAATTTTTTCTGCTTTATATTTGTCTTCACAAATATAATAGTAATAATTGTCGTTGGTTTTATAGAAACTTTTTTTTCTTTTTTTATTTCGAAAAATATAAACAACTTCTTTTGTTTTATTTATATATTGGATATCAACAAGAGAATAATCCTCTGAATAATATTTTTTTGGTATTTTATATGAAAGTTTTCCTTTTCCAGTATTATTGTTTGTTTTATTTTCTATTTTTTCTATATCAGAATTATTATCAAAATTAAATCCCAATATTTCAGCAGATTTTTTTAAATCCAATTCAAAATCTTTTTCTTCTTTTGTATTTCTATTTCGAATAATATATGATGGATGATATGTAACAAGAACAGAAAAATTATTCCATTTGAAAATATTTCCTCTTTTCTCTTTTATTCCCCCATTCGAAATTCCAAATGCTTTAAGTGGAGAATTCCCCATCAAAACAATCAATTTTGGATTACAAGTTTTTATAATTTCAAAACAATTAATTTTACATCTTTCTATTGTCGAATCAGTTGGATTCATAGTTTTATTTGATATTGGATCAATAGTAGCACATAAAACACAATTCGTAAGAAGATATTTGAAGTTATTCCTAAGAATGTACTTATCAAAATAGATTCTGAAAAGAGAACCCGCTTTTCCTATGAGGGGAATTTCTCTTTCTATTTCTGTTTTTCCTGGATTTTCAGCTACAAAAACAATTTCTACGTTTTTTAGATTATCCTCAGAATTTGTTTCAAAAATACAGGAAGGAGCAGATAATAATTCACACGAAGAACAATCCGCAAATGATTTTTTTATACTGAACATAAAAATCCTTTTATGTTTTTAAAATATTAAAATTTTTTTCAATGAATTTTATTGCAGAAATAATTTCTTCTGAATTTGTTTTCGGATTTTTGTCGATGGAGTTTTTCTGTGTTTTGGTTCTTATTTTATTTTTTGTAAAATCCGTTTCCAAACCAAGAGTTCTGAAAATAATTATTTTTTCTTCTGGATTTTTTTCAAGAATCTCTAAAAGATTTTCAATATCGTAATTTTTTAATTCTGGAAATTTGTTTCGAAAAACATTAAATATTTTTGTAGTTTTTCTAAATTTGAAATAAAAAATATCTTTTTTTGAAATTCTATAATCTACAACACATTTTTTTATAAATTTCAATAAATCTTCTTTTTCGATATATCTCAAACTCATATTATTTAAAAATTCATCCAAATATAAATTCAATTTATAATTTCTCAAAAAAATTTTTAATAAAAAAATATGTGTTATTGGACTATTATATTTCAAAATATTTTCATCAATTTTACTATTTGGATTTTGATCGAAAAGCCACGAATAAAAAGTTTTGAATGGCATATTCTTCTTTCTTTTTTATATTATATTTTTTAAAAATTAAAAATCTGATCATTTTCTTCGAGTTCAATTTTCTTTTCAACTCGTTTTAATTTGTATTTGATTCTTTCTCGTACTCTGTCTTTCAATCCAAACATATATACAACTTGTTCAATCATAATAACAGAATCTGCAATTTCATCAATAATTTCCGTTTCATCGACATCTCTTTCAGCCAAATATCTAGAAATTGCTCGAATCAATTCTGATAATTCCTCTTGTGTTGTCATTAATTGTTTGAATGTTCCATATTTTTTTGACGCTTTTTTCAAAACAGTATTTTCGTCAGAAAATTGAAAAATTATGGAATTATTTAGTCTTTTTTCAAATTCTTCTTTTGAAATTAATTCTTCGTTAAACGAAAAATCAAGATTTTCCATAAGCCACCCAAGGGGATCTATAATTTCTATATCCTCATATTCAGAATACCATTCCTGACTGGTTTTCAAAATCTGAAGTTCGTCCAAATTGTCTTCCTCCTATATTTGGTTTTTTTATGATATGATTCTTTAATTTCTAAAAACCATATCATAAAAAATTAATATTATTATTGAAAAATTTATTTAAATTTTTCTTCGACCAATTCGCAAATAACATGATAGATAAACATATGACATTCTTGAATTCTTGGTGTATTTGAAGATGGTATTTTTATGGAATGATCACAATATTTTTGAATTGATGAGGTTGTTTCCCCAAACAATCCAATTGTATGAATATTTTTTTCTTTTGCATATTTCAACCCAAAAAAAACATTCAAACTCTGGCCACTGGTTGAAATCCCAAGCGCGACATCACCAGGAGATGAAAGTGCTTCTAATTGCCGTACAAATATTTTTGAATAATCAACATCGTTAGTGATTGATGTTAATATAGAAGTGTCTGTCGTGAGAGCCAGAGCAGGCAATGCTTTTCTTCTATATTTAAATTTGTTTATAAATTCCGCAGCAATATGTTGAGAATCTGCTGCACTTCCTCCATTTCCAAAAATAAAAAGTTTACTATTTCTAGTGAATGCTTGGAAAATTACATCTGAAATTTCAAATATTTCTTGTTTGAAAAGTTTGTATGTATTTTCTATGACAGTGTTGTGTTCCTGAAACATTTCCTCAATTTTTTTCATCTTTTCTCCATTCCTTCAATTGATTTTTTTGTTCTAAAAAATAATTCTTTTAAATATATTAATTTCTTGAAAAAAATATTATATAGAATTTTTGAGTTGTCATGATGCATTGTGAATTTCTTTCAACCAATATATTGTAACTTCCTGTACTCCAAATTCTTTTGCGTCTTTTACTTTTGTCATGAGTATATCTATCTGATTTTTTTTTCTGACATGCATCCTATCGTCCACAATTTTAAATGCCTCAATACTATCATTTTTTATAAATACTGATGTGCCTTCAGTCAAACCAATTTTTTCTAAATCTCTAGAAATCGCAATTGTTCCTTTTTTTACTGGCCTTCCAAACGCATTAATATTTGGGTTTTCATTGCATTGAGATCGTACTGCGTTATATGCAGTTGCTATAACTTTTTTCTTCATCAGTTTGACTTTTGGAAATTTTGTTTTTAATTTTTTCTTTTTCAAATCCAATTCTTCGTTTTTTTTACTATATTTTTTTTCTGTTTCTATTAATTGCTTTTGAATATTTTCAAAGTATTCTGGAATTTTCTCTGTATATATAAATCCAGGTAAAAAAATAATTCCAAAAAAATTAAAAATTATAAAAAATGTTAAAGTTTTCATTTTCTAAACTCCGGTTTTTAGATTTTGAAATTGATATTTGGATTTTTTTGAAAATGAAAAAATCAAATCTTCTAATCAGAAATTAATATATTTAGAACACATATGTTTTAAATCTGAAGAAGAATTATAATTCTTTTTTTTTCGAGGGAAATAAATGGTAGGAAAATTATGGGGAATTTAATGGTGGGATTTTATTTCTTCTGAAATTATTTTTATTTCTGGTAGATAGATTTTTTAAATCCAAATTTTTGATTTCTTATATTTGTTCTTTAAATTCCAATTTTAATCGGAATATTTATATATGGATTTAGAATTTGGAGTTGAATCATTTATAGAGAATTATTTCAATTGTTGGTAAGGGCTAGTAGAATTTGAATTTTGGAATTGAAATATTTCTTTTTGAAAATAGATTAGTGTAATTTTTGCTCTTTCCAGCTAAACCATTGAACTATTTATTTTTTCAAAACCAATTATTTAATAGAGGAATTTCAATTCAAATTTTTCCGACATATAGTTGCTGAAGTTCTTCCTTAACTTCATCAATTTGTTATATTGATTTAAAAAATATTTTTAATAAAAAAAATTTTCTCTTATTATTAAATGATTTTCATTACCGTATTATATATAAGCGGTTTGAATTGTTGGAATTTTAGTAAAATTTGGAATACTTTTAGTTTCGAGCATAAGTACTCATTTCAACGAAGCAGTGGATGTTTGAATATTATTTTTTAAAATAATATTTTCAGTCTGGTTTGAACAACAATAATAATAGAGGACAGTAGTTTTTAATTTCAAAGGAGAATGATTATGAGTTTTAGATTTCAAGAAAAAGACAAATTCTGGTTTAATCATCAGTTATTATTTTACAGAGACGAAAAATATAATACGACCAATTCTATCTCTGTCACAGTATCGACAAATACAATAAATTTTAAAGATTTTTCATCCCCCTCATTAAATATTCTGATTCAAGGCGAAATAAAAACCCACAGTTTAAAACTCTCATTTCAAGATGTGTTCGATCTATCTCTTTCATGTAAAGAAATATTTTTAAATGTGGATCAAATTTATGAAGAGTCAAGGAAAAAAACATTTGAAATTTTTAGAAATTATAATTTTAATCGATCATTGAAAATTGGTTTTAGGTATTCTTCGAACACTGGTGAAAGATGTGTGATTATTCAGATTATTTATTCCAATAGTGATCACAATTTTATAATAATTCCATTTCCTGTTTTTATTTCCGTTTTTAAAATAATTGAAAATTTCTCGGAAAAATATATTGATTTGAATTTTAATTTTGTGAATAGGATTTTAAATACCTGTATTTTGGAGGAAATAAAAACACTTAACACTTCCATTCGAAGTCTCCCGTCATTTATCACTGATTTAAAAACCAATTCTAATACCCCTATTAATATAGGAAATTTGGATGATAATTTTTATGGATTGAATTTCAACGAGTTTATTGGGCGGGAGCCCCCGGCGGACGCCCCCTCTACTAAACCCGCTCCAGTAGCCAATTTAGAATCTTTTAATACTGAAGATGCCTCTGTTGTAATGAAAGATTTTAATATGTTTATTGATAATGAAATAGAAAATATTGAAATTCCGGAATTGAAACAGATTGAAGAATCGAATTTTAATATTATTAAAAAAGAACCAATAAAAACAGAAATTAAAAGCAAGTTATTCGACGATTTTTTCCATGGAGATTTTTCTTTTGTAGATACATTTTTTGGTAATTTGATGATTTCTTCATCTCCTATAAGTCATATTTTAAATTCTCTTGATAGTGTAATTAATTTCGATAAAAATGAAAATCTTTCTCTAAGAGAAAAATTTTTAGTGGGAATGGATGAAGACATTTTTAAAACATATATTTATGTTTCTACTACCAATTTCCAAAGTATTCTCAGGTCATATTTAAAATCTAAAAAAGAAATACCCGAAAATTTTGAATTGATGACATATAAAATTCCAAATAAAAATGAAATTTCTACTGTAAATTTAGAATTGGCGTATGATTTTTGCGTTTTAATGATAGTTGTAAAATTGGCAAATTCGGCTTTTCGTCATAGGGAAAATCATCCTGAAAAAAATAAATCTATTCTATATATGGCACTGAGATTATTTTTTGATCCCTTTATTTTTCCCTATTTTCATGAAAAGAATTTAGATTCTGTAATAAATGTAATTTTTGAAAGATTTAATTATTTTCATGAAAATGGTTTTTTTAAGAGTCTTTATCGAGAATTGGAATGGTATAATATCTCGGAAGTTTCTATTTTTTCTGAATTTAAGAATATGTTGAAGAAATTATTTTCATTCATATACTCTGATGATAGTTTCGAAAAAAATAATATTGAAATTATACATAATTCATTGTTCGAAAATCAGAATTTTAAACTTCCCATAAAAAATACATTTTCCGCAGAACAAATTGAAAAAGAGATAATTCCGTTGGAAATTCATAGAATTCTGGGTTTTGATCTGAAAGATGAATCTGTTATAAAAACGATTTTTAATATGGATCAGAATTCGAATTTAGAAATTTCTAAAGAAGTTCTTAAACTGTACCAAAAAAATTTAAAAAGAAAAACGGCCGTGGATGAGAACGAATCATATATTATAAAGTTTTCTAAAAAATTTATTCATGAAATTCCTAAAAACAAACAAATAGAATATATAGAATATTTGAATGAAACCGAAAACGATCCCATAGAATTTAAAACTTTCCCTATAAAACTTGAAGAGATTGGAGATAATATTTTGAAAGGAATTTATGTTTGGAATTTTATGAGAAATGAGGAAATTTTTAAATCATATAAAGATTTCTATTCGGAAATAGATTCTATTCCTTTTGATAGGACAATGATTATCTCCAAAATAAAATATTCGGAAAAAGAAAACATTTCAGTTGATGACGATGAAGAAACATCCTGGTTTGAATCAGTTTAAAAAGGACTATTAGAGGATTTTGAAGAAAGGAAAATAGAGTATATGCCGTTATCTTTAGGAAAGAGTCTGAATAGATGTTATAGTATGCGTATTCCTTTTTTGGATGGGTTTTATGATATTAATACTTTTTTTAATAAAAAATCTACATTTCTGCTTTTTGGGGTGGATTCTGTTTTTATGAAAAATCCAAATCAAAAATTTGCATCTGGAATAAAGATTTTAATGTTTAAAAATTTAAAAGCATCAAAATTTTGTGAGACATTTTTAAATTTGAATTCGTATAATGGTGAAAATCTGGATATTATAGATCAATATCATTCCATAAAAGGTCATTATTCTTATTTTGTGGATTATAAATTTAATGAAAGTGTTACGTTATCAAAATTTATAATAAATGAAAAAAATATATTTGATTGCCTGATTTTATATGGTTTTACCTTTTTGGCATATGAAAAAGAATTTTTTTTCATGATTGCAGAAAGACAAAATATAATCCCTCGTCTAAATAAAAAAGTAGTAAGATCCACAGGAATTCAAATCGCAACCACAAAAACTTTAGAGGTATTAGAGGAATTTTCTCTGGACTCTAAACGCGGCAAAGAAGGATTAACACCAATTATTGGAAATCCAGAAAAAGTATTAAAATTGTAAAGGCAAAAAAAATGTCAGATGAGAATAAAATAACAACTCGTTATCATTATGATTTTATTCATAATGTATTGGGAAATTTTTATAAAGATTCATTAGAATATTTTACGAAATATCTGTATCCCAGATTTCGATACAGTGTTATGGGAACATATGAAAAATCGGTTGAAATGATATTCCAAAAAGAAAAACTATCTGGAAGAGAAGTCGATAAACCAAATCTACCTGCTCTTATTTTGAATCCGATGGGAGATTTCCAAATTGCTGATACAGGAAGACAATTTTTCAGATTTCCAAATCTTTCTCCTGGTATTGCTTCAAAGCTTTTTCAACCAATATATTTAGACGAAGATGTTATTATCATTTCTTCATTTTCAAGAATTCAGGGAGAAATTGAATTAATTGCTCTTGCAAGTAGTTTTTATGAATATTGTGATTTGAGACTTCTCTTCCTTCAGATTTTCGGTGGATATGATCGTGTCATATATCCAGTATGGTTTAATAGTTTTATTATTATTCCAAAGGAATTATACGAATATGAATATGAAAATGATGTGACAGGAAAAAAATATAAATTGGATTGGGAATCTGCTGGGGTCGAAACAAAACTAGTAAAAACCACAAATAAAAACGAATATGTATATCCGTGTAGAATAAGACCATGGTATTCACTAAAATCCATTTCTGAAGCCAGTACTAAATATGGAGGAAATGATAAATTACCAGATTGGAGATTCACCGCAAATATTGAGTTTCAGGTAGAATTACCGTCCTATATTATTCTTCAGACAGATTATCTTGTAGATAATATTACTTTCAATATCGGATATGCTTCAACATATTCCGACTTTCCTTTATATAAACCACCTGAAATAAGATATATTCAAGAAGCGAAAATAGATTTCGAAAATATAGAAGACGAAAAAAGTATAAATTTTAATGAAGTTGATTTGACAGAATTAGATCCTTTTAAATTTTCTGTAGAATGTTCTGGTAAAAAACGATTGAATGTTGCTTCCAGGTATTTTCATTTTGTCACACAAGAAGAATATGATGATAGTACATCTGATTTGGAAATAATTATAGATGAGGCTATTAATCTACCAGAAGAACGAATGATAGTGAATTCGACTTTTGGTTCTTTGGATTATGGTGATCATTATACATACGAAAAAATTTCAGATTTTCAATCGAAAATAACAATAAAAAGAAAATATGTAAAACTCGATGTAGGACAATTATTTGAAATTTATACATATTCATTGGAGGAGTGATACGGAATGACAACAATTATGTCTGATTTAAATAATATAAAAAAAAGAATTAATGTTTCTGGTGCAATAATTTATAGAAAAAACGAATATGGAGAAAATGAAATTCTTTTGATTCAGAGATCAAAGGATGATCATTTTCCTCTAATGTGGGAAATTCCAAGAGGAAAATGTGATAGAATAAAAAATGAAAATATTAGAATTTGTTTGCGTCGAGAAGTGAAAGAAGAATGTGGATTGGATATCAAAATAGAAAAATTCATTAATTCATTTTTTTATTTGGCAGATGGGGGGGAAAGGCAATCTAAACAATATAATTTTCTTTGTAGAGTAATAAATCCAGAACAACCAGTCATTCTTTCTGAAGAACATTCCTCTTTTCAGTGGATATCCGAAGTTTCAAAAATACAGTTAATGGTAATGCCAGAAATTTATAAGACTATTAAAAACTCTGAAATTTTAAATTTTTCTGATAAAAAAGAAGATGTTGCCGAAATGATAGAAGAAGGAATCAAAGAATTTTTTAGGAAAAGAAATGATTTTTTTTAAATCATAATTATTTTCTAAAATAGAAAATTAATTATATTTTTCGCTATTTTTTTTAAATTATCGTATTATCAAACCCATTCGGAATTCGCAAATAGAGAATACTTGAAATATCAAAAAAATAAACAATTCAAAATTATCAAAACAGAATTGAAATTTTCAATTCAGAAGGGATGATATCTATTGAAAGTATTTGTAATAGATACAAATGTTCTTCTATACGATCCAGAAAGTATTTTTAATTTTGGAGATAATCTTATTGTTATTCCATTTTCTGTCATTGAAGAATTGGATTCGCAAAAAAGACGAATGGATAGTGTTGGAAGAAATGCCAGAGAAACATCCAGAATATTAGATTCATTGAGAAAACAGGGGTGTTTATCTGAAGGAATTCCTATTAAAAATGGTGGTATTATTAAAATAGAATTAAATAATTTTAAAATAGAGGAGAATTTTCCATTTTCCGATACAAACAAAAAAGATAACCGTATTTTAAACGTGGCATATAATTTATGTAAAACCCATGAAACAGTAATTCTTGTCACAAAAGATTTAAATCTTAGAATTATGGCAGATGTCCTTGGTGTTCATTCTGAAGATTATTTCAATGACAAAATAGATTTTAAAACACTTTATTCCGGAATTGGAACATTGACTGTTTTAGACTCCGAAATTTCAGAATTTTATGAAAACGGTTTTTTGATTCCAGAAATTTCAAATTTTTTTCCAAATCAATATGTTGTACTAAAAACCCATTCTGAAAATGGATTTGGTTTGTCGAGATTCGATAAAAAAACAAACAGACTCATGAAACTTCAAAATTTGAATAAAGAATGTTGTGGAATCCGTCCTTTGAATATGGAACAAAAGTTTGCTGTTGATCTTCTTTTGGACGATTCTATTCATGTTGTGACTTTAGTAGGAAAAGCAGGCACGGGAAAAACCCTATTAGCACTGAGTTCTGGTCTAGAAAAATTAGATAGAGGTACCTTTTCTAAAATTCTCGTGACTAGACCAGTTGTTTCGATAGGAAATGATCTTGGGTCTCTTCCTGGTGACAAAACAGAAAAAATACGGCCCTGGGTTCAACCAATCTATGATAATCTGGATTTTATTTTATATAAGAAGAAAATAAACCAGAATTTTTATAGTGCTGATTATTTTATTGAAAATGGACAAATAGAATTCGAAGTTATGACTTATATTCGAGGAAGAAGTATTCCAAAACAATTTATAATTGTTGATGATGCTCAGAATATGACTCCCCATGAAATAAAAACAATGATTTCCAGGGTAGGTGTCGATTCAAAAATAATTTTTACTGGTGACCCTCAACAAATTGATAATAATTACTTGGATGAGAATTCAAATGGTTTGTCATTTTTAGTAGAAAGAATAAAAAAATCAGAAATTAGTGGTCATGTGAAATTAATAAAAGGTGAGAGATCGCAAGTAGCTGAATTGGTTAATGAATTATAGAGAAAGGAAATATATGTATTCAAAACTGAATATTCCGAAGAAAAAAATAGTTGAAAAATGCATTGGTTGTACAAAAGTACAAGAAGATGATTTTTGTTTTTCGTATTATTCTCCTGAAACAATATGGAGAATTGGTAATTGTCCATTAGCTACACATATTTCAAAATCTTCTGATCAGGAACAACAAAAA
>Ga0116182_1001436_pt1 | contig 24601 bp, 40 predicted proteins | sample AD_UKC077_MetaG_FD_89805 | JGI IMG/M metagenome (GOLD analysis project Ga0116182, IMG submission 89805) | Active sludge microbial communities of municipal wastewater-treating anaerobic digesters from USA - AD_UKC077_MetaG | ecosystem: Engineered > Bioreactor > Anaerobic > Digestate | place: USA...
AACCATTTATGGTTATGTATGATAATGGAGAAATAAGAACTGATAATTTCAACCAGAATAATACTTGTGATTTTGGTATGTTAATACAATCTGGTCCTTCACTTACTAAATTTTACAATGAAGTTAAATCTATTTACGGGAATGTAAATGATGTTGATATATCTGATGATATTTATAAGAAATTAGTATTATTTGAAATATCTTTAAGAGTTCATGCTAACAATAATAATCTTATAGGGAATAAAGAGACAATAGAAATTGTAATTAATAAGTTGTCCGCATTTAAAAATCTTTCAACTGATGAAATAGAAAAATTACATAATGGAAGACTATTTACCAATTATATAAAGCACAAAAAAAGTAAGAAGTTTTCTTCTTACCAAGATGGAATTAATCAATTCAATGAAGCATATGATGTATTACTAAAACATCAATTAACTATCATATAATTGATTTTAACATATCATTAAACTCAATATCAATAACTCCATCCAAATCACTATAAAGTTCTCTTAAAACCATCTTTAACCTAATCAATTCATCATCCGAAAACAAACCATCATTCAGTTTATTTCCAAATACAACTTTTGACATACCCATTTTCTGAGCCAGTAATGTTTGGTTCAATTTCCATTTTTTAATTACTTCTAACATTTTTTAATTCTTTATAGGTTAAACGATTGTTAATATTATTAAGGACATAATCAAATCTATAACTTTCTGAAAATCCACGAGTGTTATATCTGAATACAAATTCATCAACATATCTCTGTAAATGTTTCTTACTCATAGAATGATAAATTCCCATTATTCCTCTTTTTAAAATTGCCCAAAATCCTTCAATTGTATTGGTGTGAATATCACCTTTAACATATTCTTTACTATTGTGTTTAACAACATTATGATCAAATATTTTAGATAATCCTTTATATCCCAACCATTCGTCAGTATTTAATGGATTTCCAACTTCTAAATTTTCATGTATAAACTTCTTCAAAATCTCTCCTGATGTTCCATCTACAACATTTGCTCTTAATTCACCACCTCTTTTAATAATTCCAACAACAGGAATTTTAGTTTTCAAACTTCTACCTTGTGTTCCTTTTGTCTTTTTACTTTGATGTTTATTCTTTTCTTGACCACCAATATAAGTCTCATCTGCTTCACAAGTTCCTTCTAATTTACCAGTTGGTTGATTATTTAATCCTAAACTATGTTTAACTCTATGAAGCATAAACCAAGCAGTTTTTTGAGTAAGTCCTAAATCTTTATGTAATTGTAAAGAAGATATACCTTTCTTATGAGAAGTTATAAGGTATATGGCAGCAAACCATTTTTGTAGAGATATTTTACTTCCTTCAAACATTGTTCCAACTCTTACTGAAAATTGTTTCTTACATTTATCACATTTATAGACTTTACCATTACTATACTTGAAAACTTTACCATGCTTACAATCTTCATAAGGACAGGTTATATTTCCGTTCCATCTAATTTGTTCCAAGTAATCTCTACATACTTGTTCATTATTGAAGTATGTAAAAAGTTGGACTAAATTATTGAATTTCTGTAAGATTATCATACATATTATATGATAAAATCACGAAAAAGTTTTTACAAATGTAAATAAAATAATTAAACTTTCCTAATTTTATTTATATAATTAATAGGAATTAGGTTAAACAAGTATATAGTTCCCTTAATTTAATATATACTCTTATGAGGTATATTAAGTTATTTGAAAAGTGGGGAATTAATAAAGATTTAGAAGATTTAACAGATGAATATATGACATTCATCAAAAAGAATCCAAAACAAAATGAGTTCAATTTTGTCTTTTATCATGAAAATGGAAATTATCTCTTTAAATTAAAAATTGAAGAATTAGGAGGTAAAACAGAAGGTAATATTACTTATGAAGTAGATATAGTAAATGGTAAACAAAGAACATCAAAATTTTTAATAACACTTTCAGATAGAAATGATAAAGCTACTTTACTTCATGAATTAAAACACTTTGATAGAATTATCAGAATGGGTCCAGATGATGGTACTATTAGAAAATCTCTGAAATGGGTTAACTTTATAGATAATGATTTTAATCCAGGAATAAAATCTATATTCTATTTACTTAATGATGATGAATTTGAAGCAAAATATCATGGTTATTATTCTAAAATTGACCAATACCTTGAAAAGAATTTAATTAAAAATCCTACAAGAGAAGATGTTATTAATCAAATAAACTTTTATTTAAAACTACCTGAATGTGATAAATCATATACTTACTGGAAAAATAATGTATACCTAAAGTTTTCACAATTTGGTGATGAGAAATATATTGAGAAATTATTTGACTTACTAATAAATGGTGAAATTACACCAATGATAATTCCTTCATTAAATATGAGAGAATTATTTACATCTGTTAAAACTTATATAAGACAGAAACTTGGAATTAAAACTAAATTAGAGAAACAACAAATTGAAAGAGCAATTGATGTTATTGAAAAGTTAGTTAATAAGAATAAAGAAAAGTATAGAAAGAAGTTCAACAGAATTTATTCTATAATGGTTGATAAATATGTAAACTAATTTACAAATTTTTAATATAATCCCCTATGGGAAAACAATTAAAAGTAATTAGCTTATTTTCAGGGTATGGAACCCAAGAATTAGCTTTAGAATATGCAGGTATTAACTACCTCAATGTTGCAAACTGTGACATTTTAAAATATGCAAATGAAGCATATGACTCACTACACACTACAGAAGTTGGAAACTTAGGTGATGTTTCTAAATTAGATGAAACAACATTTCCTGCTTGTGACTTATTAACCTACTCATTTCCTTGCCAAGATATATCTTTAGCAGGGGTACAAAGAGGAATCAAAAAAGGAACACGTTCAGGATTATTATTTGAAGTTGAAAGAATTGTGGAACACAATAAACCAAAATATCTTTTAATGGAAAATGTTAAGAACTTGGTTTCTAAAAATCACTTAAAAGACCTTAATATTTATATTGATAAATTAAACTCATTAGGATATGGTTCAAGATGGATGGTACTCAATGGTGCTGACTTTGGATGTCCTCAAAATAGAGAAAGAGTTTTTATGTTCTCTGTATTAAATGAATCATCATCTGATGTTAGTGATAAAATGATGGGTGTTCATACTCTTAAACAATCAAGAGTTCCAATGAGAGGTTTTGTTGAACAGAATGTAGATCCTAATTTATTTATTAATCCACCTTATGAGATTAATACACCTAAATTAAACTCAGTATGTAAATTAGCAGCAAGAAGAAGTGATTTAAAATATGACCAAGCAAGAAGAATCTATTCAATAGATGGTTGTTCACCTTGTTTGACAACATCAGGTTCACCACAAATCATTTTAGATGATAAAAAAATAAGAACTTTAACAGCAAGAGAAGGTTATAGATTTATGGGAGTTCAAGATAAAGACATTGATAAGTTATTAACTACAAGTTTAACAACTAAACAACACATTGCACTGGCGGGTAATTCAATATGTGTTCCAGTAATGCAGGCCATCTTTGAACAATTTTTACAAGATTATAAGATTTAATAAAAAACCCACTATATTAGTGGGTTTTTTAATATTTTAATATTATAGTCAACCATTTACCACCTTTATATCCTTTTATAGTATAATTAATAAGACCATGCCTTTTGATATATTTAAGTAAGTAAGTTAGTTTGTCATTATAAAGAGTATCTGGTCCATCAGAATCAACATACTCTAAACAGTATTCCATAAATACATCTTTAGTGTCTGGTCTCATATTATTCTTTGCTATTTTTTCATAAGTAAAGTTATATATAAAAAATAATATAAAAAAAATTAAATTTTTAGGTATTTTTATCTATATTCTCTGATTTAACTTTCTTTAGGAAGTTTTTTAGTATTTTCTCAACCAATTTACCTTGGTCATATCCAACTAAGTCAATATGTTCTTTAAATCTTGTTGCTAACTTTTCATCTATTTCAAAATGAAGTCTTTTTACTTTTCTTGCCATAATAATTTATATATATAATAATATGAACTACAAAATAGAAAAAGAAATACTTTCCATTTGCGATCAATGGGGTAACAAATTAAAAACAATATCTGACAAAGTAGCTTATGCAACTTATGATGATTCACAAAAAATATTTTTAGTAACACTAACTAATGGACAAGTTAAAACTAAAGATATTAATGGTAATGGAATTAGAATAATTTGTGAAGGTGCCATTGAAGCAAGATTCTCAGGAACTAATATTCAAGTTAGAAGAAAAGATGGTAAGAATGAAATAAGAGATAAGTTTGGTAATCAGTTAAGATGGTTATAATTAAATAACTCTCACATATCTTGGAGTATCAAATATATCTGCTTTAATAGAAAGTGCATATCTCATTATCTTATCCATTAATTCATCCCCTTTATTTATACTTTTTATTCTTATTAACATTATTGCTAAAATAATTTGTAATGATTGTAATTTTGAGATTAGTTTATTCTTTCTATTATCACCACCAATTGGTCTACCTGTTGATATATCAGTATCTTTTTGCTTAGGATAAATTATATTAAGTATTTTACTATTCATTTCATATAAATCATTTATCTTAGTAAAAATAGTTTCTATTTTAGATGTTAAAATATCTTCATTGTACTCACTTAATTCTTTATATGTATTTAGTGTAGGCAAGTACATATCTTCACCAACTAATTCAATAAAATATTTCATATATGTAAATGATATTTTACCATGTCTGGAAAACTTACCTTCAACTTCACCATCAACATTTAATCTATTTGAGGTATTTGCAGAATCTATAGTAAGTGTTCTATCATCACCATCAATCTCATTATCTTTAGCATCTCTCCAACTTGAATTAACCCTTATTTTAGAAGCAATTCCTCTTTCTACATCATTATAAACAACAAATGATTCTATTTGAAAATCTGGTAAAGGTCTGTCTAACTCATTATTAACAATTATACTATAAGTTTTAACTGATTCTACTGTCTTTCCAACCTTTTTCAATGATATTGGAATTAATAATCTTCTACTAAATAAAGAGTTTAAAACATCAGTCATTTCATCTATAGATGTTACTGCATTTATCATAGAATCTATATCTATATCATCTAATGAAACAATAACATCAGCAGGACAATATTTAGAAAACTCAATTTTTAGATTTAATTTTTTTAATAAAGATTTAAACTTATTTCTTATTATATTAAATGGTGATTTTACTTCCTTACAAGATATATGATAAACATGATATTTACCAATAAAATTTTTTGAAAATAAACTAACATTTCTTGATTTATATTCATATAAATCATGTGTAACATCTTCCAAAGTTGTACGCCAATCTGGACTCTCTAATGCATCTAATAAAAAATCATCAACTCTTGAAATATTAGGTAAATGCAAATGTATTCTTTTTGCAATCTCACTACCTGAATCATCATACTCTTCTAATAACTTAACAATATTAACATCAGTTAAGGGAACATCAGGTTTAACAAGTTTATGAGCTAAATAAATACATTGTAAATTTTCATAGTTTCTTGTATTAACACCTGCACCAGATGAACCAAACTCTGTATCTTTCTTAAATTGATTTAATTTATAATCATTACCATCATCATCTTTTAGAACATCTAAATATCTATTCTTATCATTAAGAAATATTTCCATACCTTTTGTATCATCATAATCTCCACTTGTATCAGTTATCTCTCTTGATACATCTTTTGCATTTTCTGGATCAATATCAACTTTTTTACCAGTATTTAATGTTAGTTCAGGTTTTTCATCTTTTAATCTTTTAACTAAAATATCACCTCTCCTTTCACCTTTTGTTTTAGTTTTTAAAAGTGGAATACTTAATGCTGTTTCTAAAAACTTATCATATTTAACTAATTTCATAAAACTATATATTAATTTTTACATCTTAATTTTTTAATATATATGATATGAGAAAGATTACAAACTATGAAAAATTCCTAGAAAGTAAATTAGAACTATTACTTGAAGCAAAAATAAAATTCAGTAATGAATTTATAAACTTATTAAATCATATTGAATCACCAATTGTTAAAAAGATGTTAGATCTGGATGGTGAAGAAGTTGATATTAATAGAAACTATATGACTTATAATATAGATAAAGAAGATTCTGTCTTATTCTATCCAGATGATAAAGCAGAAAAACAAGGATATAGAATAACCTCATCAGGACATATTTACTATGGATTGTCTGAACTAGCAGAGCGAAATAAAACATATCCAATTGAAAATATTGGTAGACCAGAGGATGGTCAAAAGGTAACTCTTATTAAAGAATTAACAAAAGAAGAAGTAGATGAAATATCTCCTGGTAATTCAATAGATAACCCAATAGTACATATTTCATTTGAAACACACTATGGTGAAAGAGAATGTTTCTATGCAAAAAAACATTTAGTTAGAGATATAAGCGAACTTAAATCAAGTGATACAAAAGTTGGTAGATTTGTTAGTAACTTTTTGTCAAAGGCAGGTGTTGAATTTACACATGATGAATTGAATGACTTTATTGTTAAATATAAATCAGAAATGAAAGAACTTAAAGAAAAGTTCAAAAGATTTGAAGTAGTTACTGGCAAGGATATTTCCTACTGGTATCTTGAATCCAGATATGAAAGTAAAGACAAAGGTTCTTTAGGTTCATCTTGTATGAGATATTCAAGATGTCAAAGTTATTTTGACATTTATACACAAAATAGTGAAGTATCAATGGTTATACTAAAAAGTAAAAATGATCCAGATAAAATTATAGGTAGAGCACTTCTTTGGGATGCTGAATTAATTAATAAACCAGAAGAAACAGAAGATGGTAATATAAAATTTATGGATAAAATCTATGTTAATGACTATTCAGATGAAAACTTCTTCATAAAATATGCAAGAGCACATGGATTCTATTATAAAAAATATCAAGATAGTTCAGATACTCCTTTCATGTTTGATGGTAAAGAATTAAGTACAGATGAAAGTTTAATTACAGTTTCTGTAGGTGATGGATATAGTAAATATCCTTATATAGATACCTTAAAATACTATGATGAGGGCAATGGTATATTATCAAATGATGATGAGTCAACATATGACTATACACTACAAGAAACTGAGGGTGGAGATGGCTCTTGTTCAACATGTGGTGGAGTTGGAGAAATAGAATGTAGAGTTTGTGATGGAGATGGAGATGAACAATGTGATGATTGTTATCATGGTTCAAATAGTTGTAGAGACTGTGATGGTTCAGGTGGTATTGAATGTTATAGTTGTGAAGGATATGGAACAATAGATTGTAATAATTGTGATGGAGAAGGTCAAATAGATTGTGGTGAATGTGGTGGAACTGGTGAAGATGGTGATGAGGAATGTTCTTATTGTTCAGGATCTGGTAAAGAAGATTGTTCAGAGTGTGATGGTGATGGTAAGAAAGAATGTGGAACTTGTGATGGTGATGGAACTACAGAGTGTGAAGAGTGTGGTGGAAGTGGAGATATTGAATGTGAAACTTGTTATGGTGAAGGTGAATATACCTGCCATAGATGTGAAGGAAGTGGTAAACAAGACTGTCCAGAATGTTAATATTAACCCTCTTAATTGAGGGTTAAACTTTTTATATACTTTACCATAAAATAATATGGAAGACTTTCACCAGATAATCAAAGAACATTTCAATGGTAGATTTGAAATAGATAAACCTGTTTATTATGAGGAATCAACATTTCTACCAATATTTACAATAAAAGATAATTTAGATAATTTAAGATATAAATTAAAACCAGAAATGATAACTTATGGTTATGATAATTTCTTAATTAATGAATTAACTAAAATTGTAGTAGAAAAAAGAGAAGGAACAATAAATTACATACTAAACAATGATAACAATAATAGCAGCAGCAGGAGAAAATAACTCCTTAGGAAAAGATAATGACTTAGTTTGGCACTTACCAGATGATTTTAAGAGGTTCAAAGAGCTTACATCAGGTAACTATATACTTATGGGTAGAAAGACCTATGAGACCTTCCCTAAACCTCTTCCAAATAGAAAACATCTTATTATAACAAGACAAGAAGATTATCAAGTACCTGAAAATTGTTTTGTATTTGATAGTATTCAATCTTGTTTTGATGAAGTATTAGAGTTTTCTGATAAAGATATTTGGATAATTGGTGGTGGAGAAATCTATAAACAATCTATGGGAATTGCAGATAGAATTGAATTAACAAGAGTTCATTCAGAGTTTGAAGCAGATACTTTTTTTCCAGAGATTGGAGAAGAGTGGGAATTAGTTAAAGAAGAATATCATTCAGCAGATGATAGACATAAATATGCATTTACCTACTTAACATATAATAGAAAATGATATACACTATAGGAAATTGTGAAAACTATGATAAAAATCTCAAAAAAGATATTTTATTTAAAGCAAAAAGTGGAACTGTTTGGAAAAAATTCAGTGATGTTTTAGACTATTATAACAATTCAAAAGTTTATATTGATGATAAAGAAGTAGAATCTGCAATTTATATTGTTGATGCTAACTGGAATATAGATGTTGACAATATCAATAATAATAAAGGGGAATTAAATAAATCTTGTAAGATAATTAGAAAAATATAACCTATGGACGTCTTCCATAATTTATTACTTGTTGCTGAGTTCTTAAATCTTTATCAGATGCAGCAAAGTATTTAATTACATTAGGATCCTTAAAATTATTCATCAACTCTTTATTACCTAAACTAGAATCTCTAAGATCTAATCTTTTCATATTACGATAATCACCAGTTATTCTTTTAATATTTAATTCAGGATTCTCTTTATATAACCAGTAAGGAACTTTAACATAAAAAAATCCTTCTCTATCAGCAACTTCTTCTATAATTTCAATTTGTGAAGTTGGTAAATTACCTCTGTGAAAAGTAACTGAATAAGGTCTAGCATTATCCATAAAAGTTGCAGTATCTGATGCAAATTCTTTTATATTTAAAACTTCAATTGACTTTGTATTTCTCTTAGTTATAAAATAAGCAGCAATTACTGCTTTCTCATCTGCTAAATATTCAGCTTTATTGAAATCTAACTCTAAATCATCTTCACCACTTAATCTACTAGCATACATATTCTTTTTAGGAACAACTACTGGCTTAACTATTTCAGTAAATTCTTTTACAAAATCTGCAATTTTACCTTGTACTTTCTCACCTCTAAACTCATAGCTAATCAACCAATCACCAGCACCTAATACAGTTGCTACTTCATCTGTACCATTTTTAATCCATTTTGTATGAGTACCTGGTGTCTTAGGTTTTTCATATGCTTCAAATATTCCAAACTCTTTAATAAATTTCATATATAATATATTAACTTTTGATTATATATTAATTTTGTCAATTCAAAATTTATGTATATCTTTGTAATATATATACTCTATGAAAAAATTTTTAGACTTCTTTAAGAAAAAAGTAGAAACACCTGTTGAAATACCCTCAGAAGATGTGGTATTTAATGTAGATAACTTCAACAAATGGTTTAATGATCCAAATAACAATGCAGTCTATGCAAATCCTGGTATCTTTTTGAGATTAGATAAATTATCAAATAGTCATATTACTGATTATATGGAAAAATGTTATGGTATCAAAAATGGTGGACCTTTTCTCTGGTCAAAACCAACATTTGAAATGATTATGGATTTTTATGATAGAATTAGAGAAGATTGGAGAAAAAAATTAAATGCATAGTAAGGTAGAAAAATTTGCACAAGCAATGCAAAAAGAAATTGATGATAATTCACATAAAGGAGATTGGGAAACCTTTCTACATAAAGACAATTTAGATATATCTATTGTTGCATTTTTACTTTTTAGATCCAATATCTGATTATATAATTCAACTAAATCTTCATACTTTATATTCTCATGCATAAGATATTCAGTGAACTTACCAATATAACCTAAGTTTTTAGATAATAGATTTTTCAACTTATCAAATGCAGCCATCTTTTTAGCAATTAATGACTTTGCTTGGTCCATATTTTCATTAATGAAACCACTATATTTCTTAATTCTACTCATACACATATATATTAAAATTATTTACTGAAAAGAAGAATTATTTTTTATATATAATCCTATGAACAGAATAACTATATTTAATGCTTCTATAATCAATGAAGCAGAATTTGATCCTCAACTAATAGTATCTTACTATGATAATGAAAAAGAACAATTTGAAAGAATAAGAACTAAAGTAAGTAGAGAACTTACTCAAGGTTTACATTCAGGTTTCAATCAATTATCTGATATTGAATTAGTCATTGAAAAAACTAAAGAAGGTAAAGAATTACTTACTAAAGAAGAAGTAAAAGAAATCTATGATGATTTATTTGTTAATAACAAAAAAGGACATAGTACAAGATATAAAGTTTCAAGTGATGATGAACTTACTATTAAAGCAAAGAATGTATTTGTAAAACTTACAAGAGATAGAAAACTATCTGAATTAGGTATTTAATTATTTACCCTCAGGTAGAATTCCTGCTTGTTTCATATAAAGTCTAACCAATGGTTTTGAATTACCTATTGTTTTATCATCAGTTGAAAATCTAACATCATAGTAAGACATAATCTTTTGTGAATAGAGCATTGCATTCATATCTAAATCATTAATTGTATGTTCATCAGTTATTTTATCTAACTCATCTAAGAACATTTCTAAAAAATCAACATAAAGTATAGGTTTATACCTAAATATATCACCTTCAACCTCTGGTGGTCTAATACAATCATATGCATTAAATGCTTCTATCATTGTCTTATCTTGAAACATCTTCCATATATACTGAATTGGATTATCTTTACATATAATATCACCACCTAAGTAATCAGGGAAGAACTCAAAAGTATAAACACCATACCCAGTAAAGTCAATATATCCACCAATATGTTTAGGACAACCCTCTAATGTTCTTATACAATATTCAGAAGAATATAAATGTCCTATACTTCTTACAGAATAATTACCACCAACATATTCAGGTGAACCTTCTAAAGAAGTTAAATAATTATAAGAACATTCAAAATCACCTGTAACTCTTTTAGGACCTAATCTAAGACTTCTTAACTTTGTTTTAGAAAAATTAAAATCACCATTAACTACATTAAACTTTATAGGAAATTCTTTTAATGAAAAGTCAGTTATTTCTGAACTTAGTCTATGTGTCTCTGATTTCATTACATCACCCCATACATCAACAGACATATCAGGATTAACTTTATAATCAGTATTTACTAAAAATTTATTCATTAAATCTTTTTGTTTCTCTTCTGGTGTTTTATTATCATCTTTTTTCTTACCTTTGAAGAAATCAAATAAACCTTCATAAGTTTTAATATATCTCATTCATTATATATTAAACTTAACATTCTAAAAAAAATATAATTGTATGAATTATGATGAAATAACAGAAATAACTGCAGGTATAGTAAGAACTGGTAACTACCAACCAGGTGATATATTCCAAGAAATGTATCACTATTGGATGTATGTTGTTAAAGTAAATGAAGATAAAGTAGTATTCTTAGAAGGTAGCCCTGGAGAATTTCCAAAAGGTCTTATAAATATGAACCTAAATACTTATACTAAAGAAGAGTTAAATAAAAAGTTAAGATACAATAATGTATCTGATAGATGTTGGATTGATTATCAAAAAAATGATAAGAAATTAACAGATAAAATCTTTACTGATTATGTTAGATTAGTTAATGAATCAGGAAATGTAGAAAAAATAAGAGATATGAATATAAATTTAGTATTATGTTAGAAGAAGATAAAATATTCTTTGAATCACTGGGTGTGAAATTTGAAGATGAAAAAGGTGAGTTTGATAACTATAAGTATTTTGCTTGCTCACAAGGAATACTAATAGCAACTGCATTGGAAACAGAAGAAAGGATATTAGGATTTAATAGTCTAAGTTGGGAAAAACAAAAGAAAATGGTTCCTGGAATATCAGATGAACATAGTGGTGGAACTTGGAGTTTAGCTATTAATGCTGCAGTAAGATACTTACCAATGTTGTTAGTTAATAAAAGAGATAAAAAAATTGATGATATTCTAAACTAAGTGATAATTTTTTTATATATATCAAGAATTAATTTTAATCAAGGTGACTTAATGCCTTGATTAAAAAAAAAATCCTATATGACAAACACTTTAATGTACCATTCTCTAGTTCAGAAACTAAGAGAATTTTTTTTGGAAAAAAACTTTGTAGAAGTACCTACACAACCAAGATTATCAATCTTAGCAGCATGTGAAAATCCTCACTCTGTTGCAACTTATGAATGGAATGGCTTAGTATGGCCACTACCACAAACAGGACAAATGCACTTAGAAGTAGAACTTCTTAAAAATCCTCAATGGGATGGTGTATTCTGTCTAACAACTTCTTATAGAGCTGAGAAAAATCCAATTCCTGGAAGACATGAAACAATTTTTCCTATGTTTGAATTTGAATCAAAAGGTGGAATTGAAGAATTAAAAAAACTTGAAGCTGAACTTTTAGTTTACTTAGGGTTTGGAGAACCAGTTGAAAGAAAATATGATGATTTATGTGAAGAGTATGGTGGTGTACAAATACTAGAAGATGAACATGAGTCAAGAATGTGGAAAGAATTAGGACATTGTGTTTCTTTACAAAGATTCCCACTAAGAACTAATCCATTCTGGAATATGTTACCTGTAGGTGATGGAACTTTCAACAAAATTGACATTATCTTATTTGGTCAAGAAACAATTGGATCTGCTGAAAGAAGTTGTGATGTTTCTAGAATGAGAGAGTTATTCCACACTATTGAAAATGGTGCTTATGCTGCTAAATTATTTGAACTATTTGGTCAAGAAAGAGTAGAGAAAGAATTAGAAGACTTCTTTGCCTTAGATTTCATACCAAGATATGGTGCAGGAATTGGTTTAACAAGATTAGCAAGAGCAATGGAGTTACTTCAAAAAGAAAGAGAGAAAGAAGCACTTGAATTAATGCAAGGAGTAGTATAAAAAAAAGAGAGACTTTAAGTCTCTCTTTTTTATTTGTATATATTATAAGGTTCCCATTTTTCATCATACCAAAAAGTTCTACCAGTACCATCTTTACAAGATAAACCTTTTTGATAAAAAACCCACTTCTTAAATTCTTCATAATCAGAATCAAATGGATTTGTCCAATCTGATAATTGACCACCATTTAATACATAAGCTTTAATTGGAATATCTCTACAAAACTCTAATATGTCAGGGTTCTCAAGAATCACAGTTCTTGCTGTTTCAAATGGATTTACATTTATGTAATAAAGTATAGTTGATCGTAAATAATTACCAATACCATTAAAGTATTTTTGGTCCAAAAGAGCTTCACATATTGGTTTGTCAAATACTTTTAGTTTTAAATTAGATAAAACATTTTTCCTAAACTCTTCAAATTGTTTAGTTGGGTCTGGACCTCTTTTAACACCAGTAAATGCACCCAATCTATACTTTGGACCCATATAAGAACCATAAAGTAATAGTGAATTACCATCATCTGTATCAATTCTCATTCTAACAAATCTAGTATCATTCCAATTATCAGTAGGAACAAACTTCCAATTACCAGACATACCCATAAATACAGAAAAATCTAACTCTTTAGTATCACTTTTAGTTTTTAGTTGTAACTCTTTACCAAAAGAATTGGCCACTACTTCAAAGTCTTCAATTAATTCAGAATCAATTGGATTATTACCTTTCTCAACATGATATAATTTTGTAAACTTTCTTTTCTTTGAGTGATGATTAATATAATCACTCATAATTTTAATCTCTGCTAATTCTGGCATAATATTCTTTTAATTTTTTCTTTTCTTGTTTGTGATTTTGTTTTTGTTCTGTTTACTCTTCCTATGGATTGTGTATATATCCAAGGGTCAGTACAAGGTGTACTTGTGATTGATATTATTGTATCTACTAATCTTGACATAATATTCTTTTAATCTTTTCTTTTCTAATTTGTGTTCTTTTCAAATCTTTAGCCAATTTATGTAATAGATTTAACTGATATTTACTATCATCAGTATAATGAGGATCTTTCCCAAAATGACTAATATGATCAACTACAAATATATCTAAATTCTCTTCTTTCATAATACAAATATACAATTTATTTTTTAATTTGTTTTATTTAATAATTAAACTTATCTTTGCTATATGAATAAACAAATAATACAAGAAGAAATCTTTACAAAGATTTATGATGGTGAAAGAAGATATTTTAAGGTAAGTGATTTACCAGCAGATATATTACCAACAGACAAAATTGAATTTTGGATTGAAGAAGGTTATTATAGTGAGAACAACTCTTATGATGCATCAACAAATCTTAAAGTTTTAAGAGATAGAATTGAAACTGATGAAGAGTTTGAAAAACGTAAAAAGTTTTGGGCAGACAAAAAAGAAGAAGGTAGAAAAAACAGATATGAACAATATTTAAAACTAAAAAAAGAATTTGAAGATGGTATCAATTAGTACAGGTTGTAGTAAATGTGGTAGAATGGGTAACCTCATTATAGATCCAAGTAAGACCTGGTAACAGAATTTATTTGTGATGTCTGTAAAGACAATGGAAAAGCTAAAGCAAGAGAAAAATTAATTAATAGTCTTACCAAGAAATGGTGGGAGTTTTGGAAATAGTGGGTGGGTAATTTTATATATAGTAATAAAAAAAACTATTTATGAAATGTAAAAATTGTAATGAAGAATTTATAGGTAATGAAAAAAGAAAATTCTGTAGTAATTCTTGTTCATCATCATACAATAATAATTTAAGATATACAAAGATTTATGTAGATGAAAACTATATAAAAAAATGTAGATTGTGTCAATCAGAAAAAACAATAAAAGAATTCTATAAAAGAAAAGGTTCTGTAGATGGTTACAGAAATGATTGTAAAGAGTGTACTAAAAAAATACCAACCAATAAAAAAGAAAATGCTAAAAGATATTATCAATGTAATAAGGATAAAGTTATAGAAGATTCAAAAAAATATTATGAAAATAATAAAGATAAAATATCTCTATATAAGAAAAAGTATCAAGAAGAAAATAAAGAAAATAGAAATGAAAAACTTAGAGAGAGATATAAGACTGATGAACTATATAAAATATCAGTAAATGTAAGATCCAGTTTATTAAAAATATTCAAAAGAAATGGATATACAAAAAAGTCAAATTCTCATAACCTAATAGGATGTTCTTTTGAAGAACTAAAAATTCACATAGAAAGTAAGTTTAAAAATGGTATGAATTGGTCAAATCATGGAGAATGGCATATTGATCACAAAATACCTTTGTCTTGGGCAGAAAGTGAAGAAGAATTAATAGAATTATGTAAGTTTTCAAATTTACAACCATTATGGGCATTTGAAAACTTATCAAAGAAAAACTATTATAGTAACTAATAAAAAAAAAACAAAAATGAAAGAAAATTTGTATATAACAACAATGTTTCCTTATCCAAGTTCATCAGGATTACATTGTGGACACTGGTATAACTATGCCATTATAGATAGTTATTGTAGGTATAAAAGATACCAAGGATTTGATGTGTTTCAACCCTTTGGATATGATAGTCATGGTCTACCTGCAGAAAATTATGCAAAGAAAGTAGGTAGAGACCCAAGAGAAGTGACCTATGAAAATATAGAAAACTTTAGAGGACAGATGAATAACATGGACACTCAATATGAGGAAATGTTGATTACTTCTGATCCTAACTATATTCAATACACACAATGGTTGTTCAAACAATTGTATGATAGAGGTTTGGCCTATAAAAAAGATGGTGAAGTTGACTTTTGTAATAGTTGTGAAACTGTATTGGCAAGAGAACAAGTAAAAGAAGGTAAATGTGATAGATGTTCATCTGTAGTTGAAAAGAAAACATTGAACCAATGGTATTTTAAAATCACTGATTATAAAGAAAGATTGATTGCAGGATTGGATAATATTGATTTCCCTGAAAGTACAAAGAAAGCTCAAAGAAATTGGTTGGAAAATCAACATGACTGGTGTGTATCAAGACAAAGAAGTTGGGGTTGTCCTATTCCAATTGAAGGAGAAACAGATACAATGGACACCTTTGTAGATAGTTCTATCTATACTATTATCTATTGTATTATGAAAGGTATTAAACCAAAACCTGTTGATTTGTATGTTGGTGGTTCAGAACATGCTTGCATGCATTTGATTTATATAAGATTCATTACAATGTTCTTGTATGATATTGGATTTATTGACTTTGAAGAACCAATTACTAAATTGATACACCAAGGAATGATATTGAATAATGGTGAAAAAATGTCTAAATCTAAAGATAATGTAGTTAGTTTGGATGGTTATGACTCAGATGAAATTAGATTTTATTTGATGTTTATTGGTCATTACTTTGATGGTGGCTCTTGGTCAGATCAAAATATTATAGGTATTAGAAGATTTATCAATAAAATTAAAACTTGGTTGGATAAAACAGGTGAAGAAACTATTGATATAGAAACATTTAAGAAAACTATCTTTGATTTTACAGATGCTTTTAAATTTAATAAAGTTGTAAGTTCATTTATGATTTTGTTGAACCAAAACAAAAATAAATCTTTGACTCCAGAGTGTAAAGAGGAATTGATTAAATTGTTAGAGATTTATATGCCTGGTATAAAAGAAAAAATCCGCTTTTAAGCGGATTTTTCATTTGATATATAATCTTTATAATTTGCTACAATTGAGTTTAATTTTGATACATCACTTTTAGTTTTACCAGTAAAAATTCATTATTATCAAATTCTTTAAATTTTTTTATACTCTTATTTTTCATATTATATAATTTTGTTTAATGTATATATTTAATAATAATAATAATAATAATAATAATAATAATAATTTTAACAAAACATTAACATTTTATATTTTTTTATGTGGAGATTTCGTTATACATTTGTCCCATAAAAATCAAACATTTTTATATTTGTGGAGAAATTAATAGTAATAACTAAATATAAAATAAATATGATAGAATATCTGAAAAAAATTGGATACACTGGTGATGATAATACATCTCTTATAATTGATTGGATAAGAGATAATAAAAATTTTTATATTTGGATTGAACATGGTGTTATGAAAAAAGATGGTAGAACTCATGATTTAACAATATCTGGAGATGATGGATTTGGTGGTTGTTTAAGGGGATCATATACAAAATATACTGATGCTCAAAAAAGAGGAATAGAAATTTTTATTGACTTTCACAAAACTCACGGTAATTAAAATAATATGGATATAAAAGAATTAGAATTAAAGTTATATGAAATAAACAAAGAACTACCAAATATAAATTATGGTGGTTGTGGAACATTTTCATATCACTTGAGTAAAGTTCTGATGGAAAAATATAATATAAAAAGTGAGATATATTATTTACACGGAAAACCAGCCGCAATTGAGTATGATATTCTATTTAGTCATATAGTGGTTAGGGTTAATGATACTATTATAGATAATAATGGAACTTATGAGTATGGAAGTGGATGGACACTAAATCTAAATAAACTATCAGAAGAAAAATTAGAAGAAATGTTAGATATTCCTAAATTATGGAACGATAAGTTTTATAATAATGAGAATATAAATAATCTAGTTAATAAACTACATCAATTATAAATTAAAAAAGATAGACATAAATTGAATTAAATAAAAAATTTAAGGACACAAAGATGAATGTCCTTGTGGTAGATACAAACAAGAATATAGAAATGAAGTTGAAAACAAGTTATCAAGACCATTATAAACAAAGACATCTAAACTCACTATAATAGTTAAGAAAAATTAATAATGAGGTTTGAATGAAGTTGATAAAAGAATTAAGGATTTTCTTGATAGGTATCATATGAGAGATAGAGGTAAATATTTTAGAAAAGAAAGATGGGTGTCATTTTGTAGTGCTCATCAAACATATAATAAAGAATGTAGAACTTGTAATACTGGTTCTTGGAAAAATATATGGATGATGAATATATCATCATTTGTATATAAAAAGTCACCTACTATTTGGAAGTGGCTTATAAAAAAAGGATTTTTTAAATAATGGATGATAAGATTAAAGAAAAGATTAAAAATGCACATTATCATAAGTTTGGTGCAGTTGCACCAGATGGATTTCTACTAATACCAAAAGAAACATTAGAAAGACTAAAAGATTTTGAAGTTTGGAAAGAATGGAAACATAATCCAAAGATATTAGAACAACATGCAATTGATGATTTAAAAAAACAAGAATAATGATTATAAAATCTATAATACCAACTTTACCAAATACAACATATACAATCTATGTTAGAAAAAACAATGATTTATATATGGCTCATCTTGATGAAGATTTCAATAAAGATGAAATAGACATTGAAAAATTGAAATTAATTAAAATATAATTTGGTAGATTAAAAATTAGTTGTATCTTTGTAGAAGAAAAACAAAAGGGTCCTTCAACGTAATTACCTTGGTGGTAAGCTGGCTTCTAACCCCAGTGTTTCCGGGTTCGAATCCTGGTGGGATCACAATATGAAATATATAATACTTGATGATGATGCAAATTGTGAATTCTTAATTGATGAATTAACACCTGAGATTGAGAGTAAAATCAAAGAAGGATATTACAGAGTAATAGACTTAGAAAAACTAGAAGTAATAGTATCTAATAGAAATGGACTATTCAGAAGAAAAATAAACAAATACTAAAAATTAATATATAAAATAAAAAACAGAAATTATGAAAAACACTTAGATTAACAAAGAAGAATCAAAATTAGTAGTTATCACAAGAAGTGATTTAACTCCAGGGTACCAATCCCAACAATCTACACACTCAGTTGCAGACTTTGCACATGAATTTCCACAATATTTTAATGAGTGGAAAACTACATCTAACTCAATCATTTGTTTACAAGTAAACAATGAAACAGAATTAGATACACTTTACAATAAGTTATCAAAACTTACATCCGTTACAAAATTTTATGAACCAGATCTAAATGATGAACTAACATCTATTTGTTTATATGCAAATAAAGATATTAGAAAGAAAGTATCATACCTTCCTCTTTTAGGCAAAAAACCAAAACTTACTTATCAACAAGTTATCTTTGATATGTTATCAACACCTCAAACTGATACTCAAAATGTATTAGAACATGGTGCTTCTGTTAACAAATACTTCAATGACTTAATTGGTGATATGAAATTAGATTGGAGATTACCTAATTGGTTCCAAGAAAACAAAGACTTTATCTTACAAAATCTACACTCTTATGATGATATTAAAGAATACCAAATTATGCATGATTGTGGTAAACCATATTGTATTACCATTGATGAAGAAGGTAGAAGACACTTTACTGACCATGCCAATGTATCTGCAAATACATTTTCACAAATCTCAGATAATAAAATAGTTAAAGACTTAATCTCTAAAGATATGGTATTTCACACTATTAAAGCAGATGAAGTAGAAGATTTTGTTAATAACAATTCTTTACAAACCTTATTAACCTTATTAGTAACTTCACTTTGTGAATTACACTCTAATGCAAGTATGTTTGGTGGTATGACAAGTCAGTCATTTCTTATAAAATATAAAAAATATGATAGAATAGGTAAAAAACTTATCAATATACTTAAAGATACTATATAAAATTTAATATATAATTTATGAAAAATTTAATAGAAAAAGGTTCTTATAACAAAAGTGGTATTTATAAGATAGTAAACATAGTAAATAATAAAATTTATATAGGTAGTGCATATAATTTATATTCAAGATTTAGAATACATAAATCAATGTTACTAAATGATAAACATGATAATGACCATTTACAAAAATCATATAATAAGTATGGTAGTATAAATTTCACATTTGAACTTGTAGAGATTGTTTATAACATAGATAAAATATATGAAATAGAAAAGAAATATATTGAAAAATTCTATGGTATAAATTGTTATAACATGAATACTGAAACTAAATTTTCTGAACAAGTTTCAAAATGGAATGAGAGTAGAAAAAAAGAATTTTCACTAATATCACCTGATGGTGAGTTAAGAACTTTCAAAGGATATACTGATGCTAGTAGAGAAATTGGAGTAAGTTCAGATGGTATTAGATTAGTTGTTATAGGAAAATCAAAAAGTCATAAAGGATGGAGGTTACCAGAGAATAAAGATTATGACTATAAAAATTTTAGAAAAGTAAAAAACAAAGGAGCTAAATTACATAATATAAAGTTATTATCTCCCAATGGTGAAATTATAGGACCAATTTATAACATAGATGAGTTTTCTAGAAAACATAATATAAACTCATCAATGATATCCAATATTATTGCAAAAAGAACAAGATATTGTAATGGTTGGTCATTATATGAAGGTAGTATAGAAAAACCAATTTCTAAAAATGCTAAAATATACTATGTTAATCTAACATCACCTGATGGTGAATTAATTTCTATTATAGAAAACTTAACAAAGTTCTGTAAAGAAAGAGAATTAAATATAAGTTGTATTAGAGCACTACTCAATGGTAGAATTAAAAAAAGAAATTATAATGGATGGACAATCAAACTTGATTAAAATTAATAAAACAATAATTATGACAACAAAAGAATTTATAAAGATGTTACAAGATGCAGATCCAACAGGAGAATCACATGTAAGAATGTATGGTGGTGTACCAATAGGTGCTGCAAGAATACCTGGATATTATGATGGTCATTATTCATATATTGATGAAAATGATAACTATGTATCTACTATGAAAGGAAGTAAAGTAGATATTTATTGTAGAGATTATGTTGATATTATCTCAGACTATTATGATGAAGATAAAACAAAAGAAGAGAATTGGGAAATCATAAAAAGTAAGTTTGTATTTGACCTTGGTGCAGGTATAACTGATAAAGAAAAAAGATTTATGGATAGAGTCTATAAAGAATTTGAAGAATATATAAAATATTAATAAAAATAAAAACAGAAATCATGACTTAGATAATTAGAGGACCTACTTAATATTTTTACCTTAGTAAAAACAGAAAATTAAAAATTATAAAAAAAAACTAAAAAATAAAAATATTAAAAATGGAAACACAAGTAAGAACAACAGTAGCAGAATTAAACCAAGACTTAAAAAGTTTATTTCAAACAATCACATCAGTATCAATTGACAAAAAATATGTAATGAAAGCTGATAATGAAGAACAATCACATTTAGAGTTTGTTGAATTCAAATTGGATCACTTAACACAAAGTGGTAGAAAAAAATTAGCAAGAAGAATTAGACATGCTAATAAAAAACAAGGATATAGAGCTTTCAGTTCATTTATATCAATGTTAAAATCAAGAGATATTATCAAAAATAATATCAAAATTGAATTAAGTACTAAAGAGAAAGCAATTCAACTATACAGAAAAGAATATGTTAAAGCAAGAACAGAAGCAGAAACATTAAGACTTAAATATGTAACTGAAAAAGGAGATTTCTACAAATCATAAAACAAAAGACCAGAACATTTCTGGTCTTTTTATTTGTCACAAATTTAGATAAGATTTGTGACAATATTATTTCCATTTGTATCATCAAAGTATCTGTAAGTAAATCCCTTAACTCTAATAAACTTACCTGTTTTAAGATTTAACTTTCTCTTACAACATGATATTATATTAGAGTCACTGGTTATACTATTATCCCTCATAGCTTGTTTTATAGAATCATAAATATGTATTAATTTACCATCTAAATCATACTTACATATTTTCTTACTATTGACCTGAATACTTTTATTATAAGGTATATAATCAAAAGGATCATTACTATATCTAAAAGTAGTATCATTTACAGTATAATATTTTTTCTTATTACAACATATTGATATTAATCCAATATGACATCCAGTTATATCTCTAGCCTCACTCATTGAATTATAACTACCTAAAATATTACCATCTAAATCATATTGTATAATAGATTTTATTATACCATTTTTAATCCTTGTTTCCTTAATTTTTAAATTTAATTCTTGCCTCTTAGTCAAATATGTCTTTTTATTAGAGTTAAATTCATCAATTTTAGACTTTAATAAAGACTCATCAACCTCACCAATTGCTTTACTACAAGGAAAATAATCATCTATAAACCTAAAATAATACCCTTTAGTTTGTATAGATTTACCTAAACAACACCTTGATATGGATGATCTTTCAAATCCTGTTTTTTCAGAAGATTCATGTATAGAATTGAATATATTAATAATATTATTATTTAAGTCAAATTGAATAACCTCTCTTCTTTTAGGATGACATAATTTCATTTTCTCAATTGTCTCTACTCTATGTTTTCTTCCAGTCCAGTCAAACCCATCGCCACCATCAGTCATATTTAATAAACTTAATCCAATACCTCTGAAATGAGAAATCCATTTAACTTCTAAGTAATTTATATTGTTACTATCTCCTTCATCAATAATTTCCATTATTGGTTCCAGATTACTATTACTTAAATTTAATAACCATTTATTTTTATCAGTCCAAGATTCAATAAGACTATAATCACTCATATGTCTTCTAAATCTATCCTTGGAGTCTTTTGTCTTGCCAACATATCTAATTTCTTTAGATATTGGGTCTTTTAATGTGTAAATATATTGTTTCATTATTTATATATAAAATAAATTAACACCCCTAAGTGAAATAAATTAAAATATTTTATATCTTTGTAATCTAAATTAAAAACTATATGATAACACGCTTTGCACCTTCACCTACCGGATATATGCAAATTGGAAATTTGCGTACTGCACTTCTTAATTATTTGATGGCTAAGGCCAATAATGGAAAATTTATCCTAAGAATTGATGATACAGACCAAGAAAGAAATCAAGCTCCTTATATTGACTATATATATGACCAAATGAGTCAGTTTGGATTAGACCATGATATTACTTTCAGACAATCAGATAGATTAGATAGATACTCTGATATGGCTAAGAAAATTGGTACTAAAACTGATAATGGTTATATTATCAATATGATTGGTAATGATAATCAAGTCTATGATATGGTTATTCTTAGAAATAATGGATATCCAACTTATAACTTCTGTTCAATCTTAGATGATTATGACTATGATGTTACAAACATCATCAGAGGTGTTGACCATATTGCAAATCAATCTAAACAACAAGTTATTTGGGATTTAATTTGTAAAGTAGATGGAGATAAACCATTCCCAACAATCACACATGCTGGATTACTTTTTGAAGGAGCAAAAAAACTTTCTAAAAGAAGTGGAAATGGTACTACTGATGATTATAAAGACATTAGTACTGCAGCAATCTTAAATTGGTTAATCAAGTTTGGTTGGTCACACCCAGATCCTTTATTTGATAAGAAATATCCAACTTTAAGTATGGACCAAATGATTGACCTATTCAATGATGGTAATATCTCAGATAGAAATTGTAAAATTGATAAAGCAAAATTAGCTTTCTTAGATAAAAGATGGAAAGCAATTGATAGAAAAACATCAGGTACTAAGTTATTTGATGCTTATGCTAAAGACTAAAAACAAAAACCCACTTAATTGTGGGTTTTTTATTTTTCTGTAAAAAAATCAATATTCTCAATTTCTAAGTTCAATAATCCACTAACATTATCATCAACCAAATCCTGTAATCTATATCTATAACCATGTTTTGGAGTTTCTATTACTATTGAACATTTTTTACCTACATCGGTCCAATAATTGAACTTATCTCTTTCACTTGTTGGTTTTAATTTTTTCAATCCAAACTTCATATCAAACAATTCTATGAATGGTACAAAGTCATCCATAATATCTTCCCATTTGAATAGTTTACTATCACCTCTATCAAATTCTATATTCAAATCATCAACTCTTTCTACAATAATAACACCAAAACCACTATCTAATAGATACCCTAAATTCTCTTCACAGAATTTTAGTATTTCATCTTTTTTAGTAGAGTTAGACTCATTAAATCTTTTTAAGTATATCATCTTTTTAATAAATCTTCTATTTTATTTCCTTGTTTATCATACAAATTAAGAACAAACTTAGGACCACCAACCAAATAGTTTTCATTGAAAATTATTTCATCATTATCATTAACTATCTTTAACTCTTGACCAGTATATTTTAATATTCTTCCTTTATATGTTTTACCACTTATAGTAATATCACCAAATACTTCTCCTGCATTTATCCTATCCTTAAATAATTTCTTTTGATAAATAACCTCTGGATCTTTTAAGTATTTTAATTTCTCTTTTTGTTTAACTTGTATTTCTTTATGTTTCTCAGTAGGTTCACTTAATATAACATGATAAATACCATCTTTATATTGAGCTATTGTTATATG
>Ga0116182_1001437_pt1 | contig 24601 bp, 17 predicted proteins | sample AD_UKC077_MetaG_FD_89805 | JGI IMG/M metagenome (GOLD analysis project Ga0116182, IMG submission 89805) | Active sludge microbial communities of municipal wastewater-treating anaerobic digesters from USA - AD_UKC077_MetaG | ecosystem: Engineered > Bioreactor > Anaerobic > Digestate | place: USA...
AAACTTTTTGATAATTAACTTATTCTTAACATGGTTTTTTAATATATCTTCAGTTACTCCGTTTTCAATCATAAACTCGGCAAAATCGTAGTGAGAGTTTAGATCTAATAGTGTATCAAAAAAACTCTCTTCAACCTCATCATTATTTACATTAATCTTATGCTTGCTTGCATGTTGCAATAACAATGTATCGTCAATTATTTGATCTAATACATCAATTTTGATAGACTCATCAGCACAAATAATACAATTATCATAAGTCACTACTGCAAGTTCCAGCAAGTAGTCCAACTTTGAAATTAAAAATCCATTTACAGACGCTAAACTCATAACTGCCCCATTAATACCTATCTATTTACAATTTTTTTGTAGAAAACACTCTATATTTTCCTTCACTAATGATAAGTTAATACGATTTTCAAAAAAAGCAAAATTAAAATTTACTTTTTTATACCAAGTTATTTGTCGCTTTGCATAATTACGTGAATGTTGTTTTGCCAGCTCTATACAATCATATAAAGGGCTAAATCCTGCAAAATACGGCGCATATTCCTTATAACCCACACTATTTAGACCATAGTCTCTAAAATTGTACCCCATTTCAAGTAGCTTACTAATCTCCTCTATCAGCCCCATTTCAATCATTCTGTCCATCCGCTTATTAATTCTCCGATAAAGCTCTTCTCTATTCGGATTGATCCATATATTAAATATTCGGTACTTCTCTTTTGCTTCTTGTTCTGACCATAGTTCTCTGATTGACCGTCCTGTCGCTTTATACACTTCTAAAGCACGAAGGACTCTCTGTTTGTCTTGTGGATAAATATTTGCAGCATATTCTTCGTCTACCTGGTATAAAAGATTATATAAGTGTTCTAAGCCTTTTTCATCAAGCAATTCCTGCAGGTCGGCTTTGATTTCATTTGGTATTGGTTCATGCTCAAAAATTCCCTCTGTTAAAGCTTTTATATACATACCTGTGCCACCGCAAATAATAGGCACTTTACCTCTCTGGATAATGCATTCTATTGCACATTCAGCATCTTTGACAAAGGCTCCAGCACTATATTTCTCATTTGGGTCAATGATGTTAATAAGATGATGCTTAATAGCTTTTTGGTCTTCTTTACTTACTTTTGCAGTGCCAATATCCATATAACGATATATCTGTCGTGAATCGGCAGAAACTATTTCTGCATCAATATAATTAGATAACTCTAATGATATTTGGCTTTTACCAGAGCCTGTTGCTCCTTGAATTATTATTAAAGGTATCATATTCGCTTAAATCTTTTTTCCAATTCTGTATATTCAATTTTTATTATCAAAGGGCGTCCATGTGGACAATAAAAAGGTTCTTTGCATGTATAGAGTTCTTTAATCAATACAACCATCTCTCGTTTTTGTAGTCGTTTTCCAGCTTTTACAGCTGCTTTACATGCCATAGACTTTGCAAGAGAATCTCGAAAATCTTCAAGCTCAGAAAACTCTTCCTGTAGTTGTTTGATAAGATCAATAAAGATATCTCCCCCATCCCAACCCTCAAGTTCAGTTGGTATTTCATCAATGACAATAGAGTTTTGACTAAAAGTCTTGATATTAAAACCAATTTGTTCAAATACATGGATATTTTCCTCAATCAATGAGAAAATAGACTCTGCTAAATAGTGCGGTAAATCAATCACAATTGGAAATAAAAGCCTTTGTCTTATTGCTGTTTCGCCTTGCATACGCCGAATCATCTTCTCATATATTATTCGCTCGTGAGCAGCATGCTGATCTATTACATAGATCCCAGTTTCATCTTGCATAAATATATATAGAAAATTTACCTGCCAGAGATTGCTATACTCGTCAATATTATCAAAAATAGTCCCATAAATACCTAATGGTAAAGGCTTTTTCACTATTGTCAAATTGCTATTGGAAGCAGCTTGGTCATTGTTGAGCAGTTGATCTTGTTTGGGTGATTCAAAGTAAGCAGGGGATTGATAAATTATATGTTCTTCTCCTCGCTCAATGCGGTTTTCTGCATCAATTAATGGCTTCTTGATTAGCTCTTCTTTTCTAACCATATAATCTCTATTGATAGTCTTATTAATGATCTGTTTTTCAAACGATGTAATCGGGCTTTCTGGGTTTGTTGTAGCAACTTTTTGCTTAACTACTTCGTATTTATCTTTTTCATATTGGTTAATTGCGTCTATAATTGTCTGCCTAACGAACTGATACACAAGTTGATTTTCTCTAAATCTTATTTCCAACTTTGCAGGATGTACATTCACATCGACCATCTCAGGGTCTATTTCTAAAAAAATAATATACATGGGCAAATTACCAGATTGAAAGTAGCTATATTTTTTTAAAAAAGGCTCTAATGCACTACGCATTGCAGCAAAAACAGTTTTATCATTAATATAACGTCCATTGATAAACAGATATTTGATATTCTCAACTCTCTTTTCCGTGTTTTCGATTAGCTCAATATAGGCATTCATTTTAATAGAGTTCCACGCTTTTTCAATTCTTAAAAAATCAATATTGCCAAAACTCGATCCAAATATATCTAAAAGGCGTTGGTCGATCGTTTCAACTGCAGGATAATTAAAGCGTTCACGTCCGTTATGGGTAAGCTTAAAGCTGATTTTTGGGTATAACACTGACTGATAATGCATATAATTTAAAATATGCTTAAATTCAACAGGCTCAGTTTTTAAAAACTTTCTCCTTGCTGGAACATTTACAAAGAGCTTTTTAACTGTAATCTGTGTGCCTGTTGTTGCTGATGTCTGACGTACAGTGATCAATTTACCAGAATCGTAAATAATTTCAGTTGCAGTATCTTCTGCTTCTGTTTTTGTAATAAGGGTAAAATTACTAACCGATGCAATGCTTGGAATAGCCTCACCACGAAAGCCAAGGGTGTTCACATGAATAATATCATCTTCATTTCTAATCTTACTTGTAGCATGGCGCTCAAATGCCAGCTGAGCATCATCTTCGCTCATCCCTTTGCCATTGTCAATTACCTGAATTAAATCGCGCCCACCATTTACTACATTCACATTAATCTGTGTGGCTTTTGCATCAATACTATTTTCAACAAGCTCTTTTACAACCGAAAAGGGCCTTTCAATTACTTCTCCAGCTGCAATTCTATTACTCACATTTTCCGATAATATCTTTATTTTCCCCATACTCACTCAATTCAATCTTTTATTATAATTTATACTAAAACTACATGTTTTGCAAACTTTTTTTGATTAAAACAAAACAAACTACGATAGCATGATGCAAGGAATAATTATTCCTGTTATACCCTAATAAAAATGAACACTATCTTATTCTACAATTAAAGATGGTACAAAAAACATAAAAAAGCATATTGTTAGGTCAGTTTTCGCCTCTTTTTGTTTATTATCTATTCAGTTTTGTATATGTCTATCTCAGAAAATCTCATAATAGAAACTCGTTCCATTCGCATTAGATTCAATAATACCAAGGTTCACTATCCAAGATAGTATAAGAAAACATTAGTTTTTAATATCGAACAAATTCTTTAATTCATTTATGCTAAGATGGCTGAGCAGCTTATCCCCACCTTCAATTAATACATCAAACAAATCCTTTTTTGTCTGTTGGAGAGTCATAATCTTTTCTTCCACAGTACCTTTCGTGATTAGCTTATAGACATTTACTTTTTTTGTTTGCCCTATGCGATAGGCTCGGTCCACAGCTTGATTTTCAACCATCGGGTTCCACCATGGATCGATTATAAATACAGTGTCAGCAGCGGTAAGATTAATACCATAACCTCCCGTTTTCAAGCTAATTAGGAATGCTCTTATTTTGCTATCATTATTGAATTTATCAATAATCTTGTGCCTATCTTGAGTTGATCCATCAAGGTATTCATATGGAATTTCATTTCGATTAAGTATGTTTTTAAGTATTTCTAGCATAGAGATATATTGACTAAAGATAAGGAACTTTTTACCACTTTTAAAGGCATCAACAATTAACTCTTCGAATAATTCAGTTTTTCCTGAAAGCAATGGGTCTGATTGTATCTCCCTATCTACAAGATATGGATGGTCGCAAATCTGTCTTAATCGAGTTAAAGCTGCTAATAGGTGAATATAATTTACTTGATTCTTTTCTTCTTCAAAACTCTTTTTTACTGAGTCAATAATCTGCACATAATATTTTTCTTGAATCTCTGTCATCTTACAGAAGATAGTTTGTTCTTGTTTATCTGGCAACTCAATCAAAACATCGTTCTTTTTTCTTCTAAGAATAAAAGGGCTGATATAGCGTTGAACGGGATTGTTTTCCATATTTGCTTCAATGCTATTACTAAGCTGTTTAAACTTTGGCAATGTTGGCAGATATCCAGGCATTAAGAAGTCAAAAATTGACCAAAGCTCTGTGATATTGTTTTCAAGCGGCGTGCCTGTCAATGCCAATTTATGTGTTGATTTGAGACTCTTAATAGCTTTAGCTCTATGTGTATTGGGATTTTTAATATGTTGTGCTTCGTCGATAATTGTATAGTGAAACTTATGCTTTTGTAGTTCTTCTAAATCGTGCTGCACTATGGCATATGAGCATAATACTACCTGAACATTAAGAGTTTTAATCAGTTCTATGCGCTCATCTTTTGTGCCTTCATAGATAAGATATGATATATGTGGGGCAAATTTATCAAACTCATTTGCCCAGTTGAACAACAATGTTTTAGGGCAAATGATGAGGTGTTTTAATGAATGGCTACAACTTGCAATGACAGAGATTGCTTGTACTGTCTTTCCCAGCCCCATATCATCAGCTAAAATGCCATTTAGTCTGTATTTTTCAAGCATCTTTATCCAGGCAAATCCCGACTTTTGATAGCTACGCATTACTGCACGCAGATAAATAGGTATTTCGGGTGTTTTATCAAGCTTTCTGGTCAGCAGATTGTTGTACATATTGTCAAGATATTCATCACCATAAATCTTAATAGCAGGGTTAATTGAGCTTAATTGATAAATCCAAGGTAGCTTGTATAATGCTGAACGGTATTTTTTATCAGGGTCCTTTTGGCTCTTTTTTATTAAGCCCTCAATTTCGTCAAATACCTCTCTATTGTTAATGTAGACGAGCTTTCCGTCATCTGTCTTTAAAAATTTATCACCACTTCTAAAAAACTTTCTCAATTCTTCTTGAGTAATACTTATATCATTAATCTGGTAGCTAAGCTCATAAGAGAACCAGTCTATAGCCTCATTTGAACTAAGCTTGAATATTGGGTTGAGCGTTATACGATAAATAAACTCGTTCTTTAATTCTTCTTCTATTTCAATTTCCCAATTATCTCTATTAAATTCAAATAAATTCTTCTTTAAATTATCTGTCTCCTGTTTCCCATTAAACAAATACTCTGAGTCTGTGACGAGCTTTAGATAAGGTATCTTTAGTGTATCCTGACAAAACTCTCTAATTTCAAAGTCAATATTAGGAGAAATATAGAACCACGTTTTGAGGTGATCGACTTTGTACTCAATTAATTCAGCTTTATGTAGTAATACATTTAAAGGGAGCATTACGTCATCGGAGTATTTTAGCCACACTTTCATCATAATATTCTTTTTGTCTTTAAACAAGTTCAGGAGTACTTTGGGAGGGTTTTCATAGTGGTCTGGTAATGCAATTGAATCTGGTATATCAATTGTGCAGGAGGCTAATTCAAGCTGCCTCTTTAATACAGTTGCGAGATATACCAATTCATGCCTTTTTACAAAGAAAGACTTTTCAAAAATATCCTTAATGACATTTGTTTCAAGAGGTAAATTAATAGGGTACAAGGTATTTTCTTTTAAAACATAAGAGCTATTACCTGGAAAGTACCCGTCTATTTCTTCGTTTTCATAGACTTGTAAGCTGAAATTATAAGCATCTATTTCTTCTAAAAATAAGTTTAAAGGAATGGGTGTGTCTGATATTTTCAAACTTTCCTCTGTATTGCCCAAATACACTTTATTAATTATTGCTTTAAGATTCATTATACAATGACTGAAGTTTGCTTTAGATATAGTAAAAATGTTCTTTTTCCTTGAGACAGAGGATTTTAGTTTGATTAGTTTGTCTATAAAAATGAGCTCTTCGATCGAGAATATTGGGTAAACTTGCTCTAAGAATGCTGTCTCGCTATCTGTAAGCTTATAGACTATTTTCTTATTATACATTTGACCTATTAGCACTATATCTATTTGGTCGTAGTGTTCAAAGTGTATACGCACCTTATCGTCAAACTTATCTGTCAAACCAATAAGATTAATTCTACTTTTTTGCTTAACTTTTTGCCAGTATTCATTATAAGTAGTGAGTTTTGTTTGATAAGCCACCACCCATTTTTTTTCTAATATTTGTGACGGTAAATGATAATAGCCAAACTGCAATATTCCCAGATAGTGTTTGCACAAAGGGCTTGAACATTCAGAGCACTCATAATGTTCAATCTTATTAGTACGCACATTATATTTAATTTTTAGTTTAATCGTGGTCTGATCTTTATAATATGGAGATATTGAGAAAGTAAAGATAAAGTTCTCTGATTCATCTTTGATTACATCGTAGGTAACTTCATCTTTACGATAGTTTTCTGCCTTCTCCTTGAAATACCATGTATTTGAGTGTTCATGATAATCACTACCAAACAATTTTGCCATGTTATATCTTACCTAATGATTGATTCTTCACATATTAAAGTATGCCCCTTCGCTGAGAAAGGGGCATTATTTAGATTATTTGTTAAAACTTTAAACCAATACCAAGATGATGTGTGGGGTTTAATACTGAGTGAGTATTGATGGCATAATCCAACTCAAACCCTTTGTATGGCTTTATCCCTGCACCAAATGAGTAACTTGCTGGATTATTTCTGACTCCTGTTCTTAATAAAAACATGGGGTGAACTTCTACTTCTACACCTGCTCTATATTCGCTATCACCAGTCCAATCTTTTTTAATATCAAATGCTGTGGTGACACCTTGATAAGGTATATAAGCTATGCCTACGGCAAGTCTTTGTGGGAGACTATGCTCATTTTCATCTCCAATTTTGGGTTTATTGATATTAGTCACACTAAATCCTAATCTCGTACGTGAGTGAAGGATGGCAAGCACACCAGCATTTAAGCCGAAAGAATTTTGACTACCCATCTCATCAAAGCTTAGATTATAAAGATTACCTGACCAACCAAAATAAACCTCTGAATTAACATCTTTATTCAAGCAGACAGAGTGCCCGATGCTATATGTCTTTTCACCCATCAAATTAACACCAGAGTATTCAACAGATAAATCTTGGTAGCCAAAAGATAGTGTGCCAATCTTATTGACTTTATAAGTCGCACCAATAGCAGTCAGTGCTGTAAAGTCGTTACCATAAAGCTTTGTATAAGATGCACCATATTCATTTCCTGCTAAAGATAATCCTGCAGGGTTATAGAAGATTCCATCATAAGAATCACTTACTGCAGTGTAAGCGCCTGCCATTGCACGAGCACGTGAAGAAGGCTCATAGTCTTCAAAAATAGCAAATAAAGAGGCACTTAAGATGAGTGTTAAACAGCTAATTAATAATAATCTTTTCATGATAACCTCCTTATTTTAGCTTAATTCCAATAACTATAGGTGCTTGTGCAACTTTCTTATTTCCAGTAGCCCTATCTGTTATTTCTAAATGACATATGTATACGCCTGGTTCGACTAATTGATGATTCTTGTCACGCCCATTCCATTTATAAAAATTAACCCCATTTGCATTACTGAGTATTTGACTAATTGGGGTTGTTATGAGCTTACCTGAGCCATTATATATACGAATAATAGCCTTGTCACCTGTATAACCAAAATAACCTATTTCGATTTCATCTCCATTGTTTATATTATAAGCCTTAGGTGTAATCTTCAGTATAGCTTTATGCTCTTTAACGGGATAGATATAGCGTGCAGGCTCACCATTATCAAAAACGTCTTTTATTGAAGTTAGTAAAGAATCGTCTTCTGCCCATACTTTAATATAGACAATAGCACCTGATTTTTGCCCAGGGATTCTTGCCTCATAGGTATTCACAGCGATGCTGTCCATCTCAACTTCATTGATATTATGACTATTATTAACAGAATATAATAACCTAACATTTCTTATATAACCATCTGTGTCTAAAACATTTGCCAAAACAACAAGTTCTTCTGCTGCATCTGGTGAATTATTAAATATAATATTAGAAATAATAGGTCGTCTTTTTAGCACCTCAACTCTTTGCATTGCTGAAGAAACATAAATGCTGTCATTATCTACTGCTTCTATAAAATATATGTATTCACCTTCTGAATCAGATAAAGTGTTAAAAGAAGGGATTATAGCATTATAGGTATTGCCAGTTATTCTTGTCATGGTTATTTCATTATTAAACGTATCTTCTGTTCCTAAACGGTAGTATAATTTTGCTTCATTAATATTGCCATCATAATCAATTATTTCAGCTGATACAGTGATTTGCTGATCAACAAATGGGCTAATCGGGCTATGTTGTACATTACTAATTTGTGGTTCGGTAATCAATATCTTAAAGTCGGTTTGATATGCTGGCAATAGTTGGCTTGCATTGTTATAGGGGCTAACAACTCCCGTTGCTTGAACAGGAACACCAACTTTCAGTTTTGAATAATCTATACCAGTTGTATCCCACACTCTGAAAGCAATTTTTTTATTTTGTGCGTCTTTTAAAGTAATATTTGCACCGCCACCAACATAATAAGGATCTTCTGTAAGACTACCTTCTACTCTGACAAGGGTGCCTTCATAGTATTGATAGTTCTGAGCTTCAGGGATTGTAAGATCAATAATAGGCAGTTCTACTCCTTGATCTATTGGCTCAAAAGTAAAGTTTGTAATCTCAGTAATGCCTTGATGTTCTGTAACTGTACCTGTCACTTTGAGCAAGTTTTTTCTCACTATATTGTTAGTATAGTTAACATTGATATTGTAGTCAAACAACATAATGCCACGCCCAGAATCATCTTGAATATAAGCCTTTAGCTGAGTTGCATGAAGTTTACCGCTACCAACAGTCACAACGCCTTGGATTGTAACTGTGCGATTATTATAATAAGTTATGCTATCTTGAATGCTTGCAATAGGTGTTATTACTTGTGCATACAAGCTAATCATACATAGAAACAAGGCTGTGGTCAAAACTATTCTTTTCATTTAGCCTCCATTGCTTTCTTTTCAAAAAATATAAAATAAATGAGTAATATGGTGATTGCTATAACAATAGCACTATCTGCCACATTAAAAATTGGCCAACGCTCCATGATAAAGTCTGGAAAGTCAAAGTCAAGAAAATCAGTAACGCTTCCAACAAAGATTCTATCAATAACATTACCAATAGCTCCTCCTATTACAAGAGAATAAGATATCTGCTCTGATTTGGAATGTGATTTTTTAAGAATATATAGGATTACTACAAGAAAAATAATCGTTATAGCTGTAAAGGCAATACGATTAAAAAGAGGTCCACCTAAACTTAGGCTAAAAGCTGCACCGCAGTTTTGCACATGAGTTAGTCGAAAAAAGTCACCTAAAACTTCAATTGACTGGTTAGACATTTTCAATCGGACTAAAATCTTAGTAGCTTGGTCTAAGATTATTATTAGTAGGGATATCCAAAGATATTGAAAATTATTTTTTCTCTTCATTCTATTTCTTTTTTTTCTTTTCTTCTTTAGATTTACAATCCACACAAAACCTTGCATAAGGGATAATTTTTAGGCGAGCTTCTTGAATATATTCGCCGCATATCTCACAAATACCATATGTCTTATTGTGTACTCGACGCAAAGCCTCATTGATTGCTTTTAGTTTTTTACCTTCAATATCAAGCAGATGAGCTTGCTTTTCTAATTCAGCAGTATCTGTCCCTTGATCAGCTTGATGATAGGAGTAACTTGATAAATCACCTGAACTATTTTTCGAACCCTTTTTTTGTGTCTCATTCATGTTGTTGATCAGCATTAATGAATCATCTCTTTCTTTTAGCAGAATTTCTTCATGTTGTTTTAATTTATCATCTGGTAAACTTCCAACTGCCATTTTCTAATTCTCCTTTAGTTTCAGTTCATTTATTATATGTTTTATAATATTTATAAGATTGTTTGAAGCTATCTTTGCATTATCACGAATCTCTTCTTGGCTATGTGCCTGATCGTGGAAGATATTGCTAAGATTCGTAACTACCGATATTGCTAGTACCTTCAAACCAGAGTGAACTGCAACTATAACTTCTGGTACGGTTGACATACCTACGAGGTCAGCGCCAAGCGAAGCAAATAATTTACACTCTGCTTTTGTTTCAAGTGATGGTCCTGTCACAGCGCAGTAAACACCATTTTGCAAATCTATGAATTGCGTTTCTGCAAAACTACGTGCAATACTTTGGAGTTCGGCATCATATGGCTCATTCATGCTTGGGAACCTCTCTCCAAATTCATCGAGGTTTTTACCTATCAGAGGATTTGTCCCCATCATATTGATATGGTCATTGAGCAAAACAAGGTTGCCAGGTCTCATTGTTGGATTAAGGCTTCCAGCAGCATTGGTCACAAACAGGTATTTTATACCAAGCTTTTTAAACACTCTAATTGGGTAAGTGACTTGTTCCATCGTATAACCCTCATAAAAATGAAAGCGCCCTTGGAGCATCAATATAGGCATATCAGAGATAGTCCCAGCAATAAGCTTACCTTGATGTGACGGTGCAGTAGAACGCACAAAACCAGGTATATCTTCATAGAGAATTTCGATTTTATTATCGACTTCTGTAGCTAAATCATTGAGCCCTGTACCCAATATTATCCCTACAAGAGGGTTGATAGATATTTTGCTTTTTAAATAGCTAATTGTTTCATTAATCTTCTGTTGCATCTTTTGATCCTGTTTTTATTTGACTTGCTTGTGTAAAAACACTATCCATTTCTGATTCTTTTTTATTATCCATCAAGGGATCTTGCTCTATACGCATTAAGAATGTTTTAATCTGGGCATGTGTTTCCATCAAGAACTGTCTTTTCACTTCTTTTAGGTTAATATAATGATCTTGTAACTGTTTAATATACTGACTTGTCTCATTAATTGCTTGTTTAGCAGCAAGTTCTGTTTCTTTGATTATATTTTCAGCTTCCTTATTGGCATTGCGTATGACATCATTCCGTGTATTTTCTGCTTGCATCAAAGTTTTACTAATTAGTTCTTCTTTTTTCTGCAGCTGTTCATTTAATAGTTCTGACTGTGCTCTATCATCAAAAATATTGTTTCTCTCTTGCCCAAAATTATTCTCTTTTTGTGCAATTAAGTCCTCTACTTGTGTTGCAAGTAGCTTAAGGTATTCTTGTACTTCTTTTTTGCTATATCCAAACATAGACGTACTAAATTCTTTATGTCTAATATCTATTGGTGTAAAATCATATTTGTCTGCCATATAAGTCTCCTTTTAATTATTGTTAAATACTTGCAATAAATGGTAATACTATTCCTTTTATTATATATTCTATTATTAGTATTACTATGATAGGTGAAAAATCCAAGCCTCCAAAGCTTGGTAAAACTCTTCGAAATGGCTCTAAAATTGGCTCTGTAATGCTTATTAAGGCTCGATACAAAGGGTTATATGGATCTGGAGAAAACCATGAAATAATTGCCCTGATAACAATAACCCAGACGTATAAGCTACACAAAACACTAATAAGATTAACAATTAATACCACTATATACTCCTAAATATCTTAAAATTACCCCATTAACACAAAGTTTCTAAATTAACCACTTTGAAAACAATAATAATTCTGTCAATCATTTTATTTGACTAATTAGTAATAACTGTAATAACACACTATTTTATTAATAGTTAATGAATAATATACTGCTCAGAATGGAATTTGCATAAAACTTTTACTTATAAATAGTGGTAATAATCAATTTTTAATGTGTTTTTGAACATTCAACATCATCTATGCCAATTTATCTCATATTATAAGAGGCTGTTGCATAGTAACCAAAATAGCTTTTAAAAGAAAAAAACAGAATCATAAATTAAATCAACCCCCTCTATATATATTGGCAGGACAAAATGGGGTTTTTTGAAAACTATTTTCATCTAAATCAGCAGATGCCTACTACGAGCAGGTTTGGAGGGAACTTTTTATTCCTCCGACCAACAACTACCATTAGTTGTTCCAGATCCATCAATCAATTTCAAGAAGCGAAATTACCCATCAACTCAGCTCTCAGTTTTAACAATCAATTATTCTTCAAGTCTGTAAATCCGAATTATGCATTATTCAACACTCTCTATATTAGTCCTCTATGTGTCAAAACACTGTTTAAATGATCACTCATAATTATAAGAAAACCTAACTCGCATTAATGAATCACAGATCAAAAAAATAAATAAAAAAACAGCTAAAGATATTTTTGAATAAATATCTCTTGACTTTTTTATCATATTCTGTTTTAGGTATTACTATGTTTTTTACGTTGAAGCATCTTCAATGTAATCAAACCAAGAAAAAAGAAAGTTTTGGAGGAAATATGAAAAGATTTTGTGTCTTAGCAATTTTACTATTTGTATTTTTGCTAAATTTAGTAGCACAAAACATTGTTATAGGTGAATCTGAATACTCTTGGGGTTTCCCTTTTAGACCTGGATTTGAACATTGGAGGAGTGCGTCTTTATATACCAGTGATGAAATTGGGCATCATGGCACTATCACTCATTTGAGCTGGAGAGCGGAAGATGGGACTTTCTCAGACCCCTGCCCTCTTTTCTTCCCGATTAAGATTTATGCAAAGATGGTTGAAGGTGAAGTGTTATTCCCTCAAAGATGGTCCGATTTGGTTAGTGGTGCCGATCTTTTGTACGAAGGAGAATTTCCTTTTATTGGAAATGGTTGGAATATTATTGATATTGACGATTATTATTACAGTCATGATAATTTGATGATATTATGCGAAACAAACCTTCTTCTGGAAGATGGTGCTTACCAATGGCCAGAATTTCAACAATCAAATGAACAAAACAAACATCTCCAGGGTTACGTGTCAGAAGAAAACATGACCACCACGAGCGTCCGTCCCCTTATCCGGCTATCATTTATGTCAGACGATGACATCGGTGCAACTCAGATTGGCTCGCCTATTGATGGATGGTTAGAAATGCCAATTCTGCCAAGTTTACACTGGAGGACTGGTCCTGGTTTAGCGCCTCCTACTTATGAAGTATATCTGGATACAAATAACCCGCCTACCACTAAGATAGCAGAAACTACAGATGCATACTATGTGGTAGAAAATGAATTAGATTATGAAACAGTATATTATTGGCAAATTGTACCCGTAGATTATTGTAACGAACCATTTCCTAAGGATGAATGCCCCGTAGGGTCATTTACTACGCGCCCTCCCATTGTCAGACCTGTGCCCTTCTATGAAGACTTTGAAAGAATGGAAAGGTTCCCTATTGACTGGGAATATAATCTCTTTGATGTCTATACACGCTATGGTGATGATAGCGTAACTGCATATCATTATATACATGACAACGTTACTGATTGTAGCTTTACCACATGTTTAATTGGACCATTACCAGAGTTTACTACACTTGAGTTTGACTATCGCTATATCAAAGCTCCTTATGAAATACAAGATATTGCCTTTGAGCTGGGTGAAGGAAATAAAATTGATATTCTCATCTCAACAGATGGAGGTGAAACATTTGAAACTTACTATACAATAGATCATACTAACCACACTACGCTTAATAGCTTTGATAGATTTACTGTCCCTGTTGTGGGTTATGGTGGTGAGATAGTTAAGTTCAAATTCCTTGCTACCTGGAGCTCAGGAAGCTATTACCTTAGCTTTGATAATATTGGTGTGCAAGAAGCAGCATCAGAGCCCTCTTTTAGAATTAATCCATTTGAAAAAGAATATGGGCTATATCATATACCATTGACTTCTGAAGACCAGCTTTACACTATCTCAAACGTCGGTGTCGCACCATTAACTGTATCTGCTGTTGCTTTAACTGGTCAAGACCCAGAGGAATTTGTGTTGACAGATGACAATAACTATCCCGTCACATTAGCATTTGGAGAATCTATTTCTTTTAATGTAAAATATTTGCCTCTCACTGATGGTGAAAAGTCAGCAGATTTATTTGTCAGCTACGATGACGGTAGTGCAAAGGACTATAGTGTTCCCCTTTCAGGGAGTGCATATACCTCATTGATCTCTACATTCCCCTTCTATGAGAGCTTTGAAGAGGGGAATTCTTCAAACTCATATGAAATAAATAATTGGACACAAGCATATGAGCCAAGCTCACCATACCAAAGATTTTGGAGTGCCAGCGAAAATTCGTCATTATATTACACAGGACCAAGAACAGGTGATTTTAGTATAATACTTCAAAAGCAAGCTGCGACATGGCTATTTAGGCCAATTGTGCTGGAAGCAGGCAAAAGCTATTACTTTGAACTTTATGCAAGACAAGATACATATACTGGCGCAACTATCAAGGTGGCGTACGGTAAATCTGCTACCCCAAGCGCAATGACCAATACAATAATAAACACATCAACTGTCAAATCTGTACTCTATTGGGATTATTCAGGTGCATTTACAGCTGAAGAGTCGGGACTGCACTTCATTGGCATTTTGGGCACTACAACTGTCGCACCACAGTTCCTCACCATAGATGATATCTCAATAAATAAGCTAAGTGATGACCCAGAGTTTGTGATTAGTGAAACTGAAATCGCCTTTGACCCCACTGGCGTTGGAGAAACATCAATGCTCAGGACATTTACCGTAGGTAATGATAGCGGTGGCGAAATTGTGATTGATTCTGCTCAATTATCAGGTGAAAATACTGATCAGTTTGACTTCGCTGATAATAATACTTACCCTATCAAGCTGAAAGCATTTCAAAAAGCAACCTTCAGATTATTCTATAAGCCGACAAATAGCGGCAATCACACAGCAAAACTGACTATCAATTATAATGATGGTGCAGATAAGAGTGCTGACGTAAACTTGTCTGGCAAAGGCATAAGCCCGATAGTCGAAGACTTCCCTTATATCGAAACATTCGATACATACCTCCCAGCATTTTGGACAGAGAAAAGGGGACTACTTGCCGATACAACGAGCTTTGCAGATGACAATTCAAACTGGTACCAAACTTCTTGGTTTGCAAGCATCCCATATCATGAAAATGGCGATGGCGCAGCTGCAAATATCTATGGATCAAGCACAATAGAGTGGCTTATCTCACCGAGTCTCGATCTGGGCAATCATGTACCTGGCGGATACAAACTTGAGTTTGACTTGGCATTGACTAATTATAATCCTTCATTTTTGCCAAGTCCTGACGGATTTGATGACAAGTTTGCCGTGGTGATTTCAACTGATAATGGCGAGAACTGGTCTGCTGCAAATATTCTCAGACTATGGGACAATCAGGGCTCAGAATATGTACTAAATGATATTTCTAATACAGGTGAAAGGGTGATTATTGACCTAATCGGTTATTCTGGCTTAGTAAAGATCGGCTTCTATGTTGAATCTACTGTGGACAATGCGAATAATGAATTGCATATTGATAATTTTACTATCACTTATGATGCAACTCTACCTGTCGAACTCTCTGCATTCAATGCTGTGATTTTAAAGAATAATACTGTGTCGATCAACTGGGAGACTCAGTCAGAAAATAGTCTCTTAGGTTATTATATACACCGTAGTGATGACGATGAAGTAGAAAATGCTATTCGCATTAACACAACTATTGTACAGCCAGTAAATAGCAATAGTGTCGCTAATTACTCATATAATGACCAAGAAGTTGTGCTCGATAATACATATTATTATTGGTTACAATCTGTGGAAATGAACGGCACTTACGAGATGCATGGACCTATCGTGGTTACCGTCAATCAAAATGATAATAATACACCAGGTATTGTTTATGAAACAGCCTTCAGATCAGTCTTTCCAAATCCATTTAATCCTACTACCACATTGAGTTTTTCTCTCGCAGAAAAAGGCGATGTTAATATTAAGATCTTCAATGTCAAAGGACAATTGGTAAAAGAAATCAAAAAGCCTGCACTGAATAAAGGCGTGCATAATATCGTCTGGAATGGCAAAGACTCACACAATAGGGATTGCGCAACAGGCATCTACCTCTTTAGGTTGCAAACAGAAAGTAAGACGATGATGAAGAAAGGGATGCTCGTCAAATAGCTTTTCACAGTATGAAAAAGCAGAACTTATAGAAAGATTCTAACGTTTCTTTTAAATAGACAATCTCGACTCCTTACATGGAGTCGAGATTTTTTTTTGTATCATATTTATAAACACACTATTTAATTTTTTGTCTCATGAACACAAAACAATTTGTGAAAATTATTACTAGAAAAATCCCCTATTTCATCATTTAAAATAGAGTAGAAAAATAGCAAATATCCCTGTTTTTAATCTCGCATTTCTCTTTTTTTACTAATTTTTTTCTTATTAATGTATATGATTATTTTACAGTACAATAGCTACTTGATTCTCTTTACATTCCCTTTGCTATCTTGGAGAATGAAGGGTGATTTTATAGGAATCAAAAGGGAATGTAAAGGAGATTTATTATGAATTATTCTGAGATAAAAAAGAAACTATTTTGCCATCTTTTATTTTTAGTAATAATGATTATGTAGTAAATTTTTTGGAGACTTGGCAACTGTAGAATAGTTGAATTAGAATGAAATATGAGTATGATAAACAGCAATTTTGTAAACTTTAAGATAATTATTTAGTTGATAAAGAAAGGTAATATGCGTAATATTAGAGAAAAATATAGATAAAAAAATGGAGCGGGAAACGGGGGTCGAACCCGCGACATCTACCTTGGCAAGGTAGCGCTCTACCACTGAGCTATTCCCGCTGCTTTGCGCAAAAAGAAATAAAAAGCCGATTTTGCTCGGCTTGTTTATTATGGTACCAGAGACCGGACTTGAACCGGTACAGGATAAATCCCGAGGGATTTTAAGTCCCTTGTGTCTACCTATTCCACCACTCCGGCGAACACTTCTATGATAAGATTTGGAGGCGACACCCGGATTTGAACCGGGGATGAGGATTTTGCAGACCCTTGCCTTACCACTTGGCGATGTCGCCATAAACTGGAGCGGGAAACGGGGGTCGAACCCGCGACATCTACCTTGGCAAGGTAGCGCTCTACCACTGAGCTATTCCCGCAACACTGTCACATCTATCGTTCCAATCTTTACCCTTTTTAAAAGACTGAGTTTTCTTGTCAATATATTTTTTTATCTTTTTCTTTATTATTATGCATAGTGTTATTTTTTAGATGTTTCCATTAAGAACTAATTCTTTAAAAAACAATGCCAAATATGATTTAAATTGCATATTAATCACTTTTACTCTGTTTGATACGTTATTTTGCATATAAATTTTTCTCATCAAATACTTCTGCTGTGAAGCGAAAGAGTCTTGCCTCTTTATCTTTCCAGGCCTCTGCTGATAAGCCTGCCTTAAAGCATAGTTGTTTCAAATAAGCATTTACATCCCAACCATATTCAGTTGCAACTTGTGGCAACAAAACACCATGCCCATGGAAGTGCTCAATCAAAAGCCCATCACGTCCAATCACTATCTCTGAAGCATTTTCAATAGGTATCATTTCAGACAAAACAGATATTTCTATATCTATTTGTGAAAGCTCTTCTCGGCGTAAAGGCTCAAAACGAGGGTCCCGAAAGGCTGCCGCAAGTGCCATTTCTGATATTGTTTCTTTTAATGACTTATAAGCAATGATATAGCCGATACAACCACGCAATTGACCTTCTTTGTGTAGAGTTACAAAGGCGCCTCGCTTTTCGTTATAGATGTCATCAGTATAGAGTTCAAGGTCAAGGCTTGAGCCGATAAACTTTCTTTCAATCGTTTCTCTGGCTAACTTTAAAAGATTGGTTTTAACACTGTTATCTATCATTTTCCATCCTTTCAAAGGACAATGATGCATATCCTACAACTTGTATATTATCATGAGTAACCTGCCCTGAATGAGTATAGTGTAGCAGAGTAGTTTTTTTAAAGGCTAATCTTTTTGCCATCTCCATCAAGAATATAATCCCACCAAAACCACAGGCTTCTATTGCACCTTTTTTGACTTCTTCAATGAACTTTTGACTATCAAACTGCCTAATTAGCTCTATAGCCTGAAAGTCCATTTTCTCTGCAATTTCGGCTTGATAATAATGAGACAGGTCTGTACTCACAATTATTAAATTATGCTCGAGATCTTCACTTATAAAGGGTTCCAGCACGTCTGCCAACCATAGAGCATTATCGTGGGTTTGTTGATTAAAAATTATTGGAATTATTTGAGCTTTTGGCAATACTTTATAAATAAAAGGCAATTGTACTTCAAGTGAATGCTCTTGCTTGTCATAAAATGCATTAAAATAGAAATTACGATCTTGATTCAATGCTTCAACTATTTTTGTATCGACCTGCAAATCTCCTAAAGGAGTTTTTAGTTTATCATAAGAAAGAGCACTGAATGGTGATTGCCCACCCCTATGACTTGGTGCAATAAGAAACACTCTTTTTATATCCCTGTCTTGTAGATGCTTATAAGCATAAGCTGCCGATGATCCAGAATATACATAACCTGCATGTGGGACTATTAATCCCAACAATTGACTGTCATTTTGAATCTGATGAATACCTTGAAAAAAACGATCTATCAAACCGTCGAGTTCATCTGCAGCTGCGGGATAAAATGATCCAGCAAAACTTGCTACTCTATCCATTTTTCACCTCCTATTTACACAATAGTAAAAACAGGTTGAAAGTCAAGAGAAAAAACACTTTTTTAAATACAGGCTATCTCACATGGATTTTCATACTCCGGGTCTTCCATTTTCCCATCCTAAAATAGATAAACGATGCAATTAACCCAAAGAACCAACCAACAGGTATACCTAACCAAATTCCTTTTGGTCCTAAACCAAACATAGGACGAGAGAGCAAATATGCTGCTGGTATTCTTAAAATCCAAAGCGAGAAGATAGAGATGATCATTGGCACAAAAGTATCGCCTGCACCACGCATAAAGCCTGTAAAACAAAACATAGTTGAAAAGAAAAGATAACACGACCCAACGATCCGCAAGTATGCTAAACCAGGGACTATTACTTCTTGATCTCTGGTAAAGATTAATATCAGCTTATCTCCAAAAAACCAAAAGACTATCGTGACAAAAGTAGAGATAATGGCAGATAAAGCTATTGTTGCATACAACCCTTTTATTGCCCTTTCTACTTTTCGTGCACCTAAGTTCTGCCCCACAAAAGAAGACAATGCCATTGAGAAATTCATAGCAGGCATCATTGCAAATGAATCAAGACGGTTAGCTACAGCATAACTGGCAGCGACATCACTACCAAATTGATTGACTATTCTCAATAAAGCCATACCCCCTATCGAGACAAAAGTCTGCTGGATACCCGTTGGTAACCCAATATTGATGCTCTTTTTAAAGATTTGATAATCAAATTCAAATGCTTTTATTCTAATCTTCATGATTGGATGTTTCAACTGTAAATATACTATCATAGAAGCAACGCTGACAAATTGTGAGATTACAGTAGCTATAGCAACGCCATTCACTCCCCAACCAAATTTGACAACAAAAGTGAGGTCCAAAATAATATTAAGCACAGTTGATACAATGAGAAAATATAGAGGTGTCTTAGAGTCACCAAGCCCGCGCAAGATAGCACTAATGCCATTATACCCAAAAAAGAAGACCATACCAAGTGAATAGATTTTAAAGTAGCCTATAGAGTCTTCAATAATATTAGGCGGCGTGTTTAACAGATTAAATATCTGACGGGTTAAAAAAGAACCTGCAAGGGTAGCAATGACGCCAGCAATGGCACTAAACCCAAGCATGACATCTATACCACGTTTGACATTATTGTGATCTCTTGCCCCATAATAATGCGAAATAATGACAGATATACCGATCGATATACCCATAAAAAAAGATGTTAATACAAAAATAACAGGAAACGATGCTCCGACAGCAGCCAAAGCCTCTTTACCAATAAAATTACCGACAACTACACTATCAACGACATTATAAAGCTGCTGAAATATATTACCAAGCAGCATAGGTAGTGAGAAGAAGAAGATTTGGGTACTTATTCTTCCATTTGTTAAATCCTTCATTAATTCTCCAATTTATTAAATTTTAAAAACAATTTTTCTAATACGCCTCCTCTCTATTTTATTAGATTAGAAATATCTTTAAATTGTGGATGCTTAGCGTCTTCTAAGATGTCAAATAAGAGCATTTCTGTGGTGATCATCTCTACTCCACTGTTTGCTAACCTATTGATAGCGATCTCTTTATCATATGGCTTTCTGGACGACACAGCATCACAAACATACAAAACATTATATCCAAGAGACTTGCCATCAAGTGCAGATTGGGCAAGACAAACATGAGCCTCTATCCCGTATAATACGATATAAGCAGGTTTCTTCGCCTCCAAATAATCAATAAGCTCTGGTGTAAAAACGCTAAAACGTGTCTTCTCAAACTCAACTCTATGCTGTGGGAGATACACATCATTTAAGGTATCCCCAAGCCCTTTAGGATACTGTTTTGTGACTATTAATGGTATATTTAAAAGCTCTGCTGCTTTATTCATAATATTTGCCTTCTTGACGACTGTGTCCATCTCTGTGATTGCATTCAGAAACTTTTCCTGAATATCAACCATTATAAAAACGCAGTTGTTTTGTTGAGCTTTGTTTCTCATAACGATCTCCTTTCCTCTATTTTAATTTAACATATTTGCACCAAAGGGCAAACTAATTATAAAGTATTCATTCAATTCTTCCCCTTTGAAATTGAAAGCAATACCATATTTACCCAACACATCAATGCCAAATAGGTTCACAGCCGCCTTAATCTCAGCGCCTGCAGCTCTGTATTCTTTATCTTTTTGTGTATTATCTATGTTTAATAATCGGGTGTAGTCAACAAATAATGATGCCCCCGCATAGCCTCCAAAAATAAATGCATCACTAATTTTTACTGTCAATTCATTTTGTGAGTTAAAAAGTGTCTTAGCTGTATGTGATTCTTCATAGCCTCTCAAGTAAAATCTATTAAAAGCAGGCTGAGTACCAGCTTGAAAGAACTCATACTGGTCAATACCTGGCATAAATTGCTTCAATTGATCGCCGCTTACATGTTGAATATTATTATTACTAATAAGAGAGATTGTCTTCAATTGTTCTTCTTTAAATTTAGTTAAAAATGGAGCATAAGATGCATTCAACTGCAAGCTGTTTTGGGTATATTGATAGTCTCCAAAGCCATTCTGTAAGCTATAACGTGTTTCAATCTTTCTGACAGGATGATAGTAACTGTTTCGCCAAGGTAAGTTATAAACATAGCTTGCATAACCTTCTGTACTGAAGACTTTAGCATCATCAAAGTAGGTCAGGAAATCACTTTTATTCTTTTTAATATCATGATAATGCAAGCCCAGCCCGACGTTCATTGCTGAAAAGAATGTACTTGTATTAATAGGAAAATCAGCACTGATGCTATAATTAAGCATATCTTGAAAATACATCTTTTTATCTTCGATGCCAGCAAACCATTCTGTTTCAAGTGCCATCACAAAGATGCTTGGATAAAAACAATTATTATTATACATCAGTACCCAATACTTTTTATCAGATAAATCATAAGGGATTAAGCCTGAGCCAGAAATCATATGCTTGCCAAGTGGCTCTGATAAGATAAAAGTACCTAAAGCTTGCTTATAAAGTGGCAATACAAACCCTTGTCTCCACTTGATATTCTTGAAGGAATTATAAGCTATTGGCTCGCTTTTCTCTGCACTGGGTATTGGGTCTGTCAAAGGATTATTTGGTATTGTATCTATCCATTTAGTATAATAATTTTGAGCTACTGGCTTTTCTTCTATTTCTTTTTCATTTAGCATGGTCTTACCAAGGGTAAATCCTCCACGATAATACTCTGTCAGTGCATAAGTAAAGGTTGTATCATTGACGGTTTCAACTTTAAGTGGCATTATATTAAAAGGTGGTGTCTGATACTCTGACAAAGACTTTGAAGCTACTTGAAGCTTATAAATTGCGAGCTGATAGTTTTCTGCTTTTTCCATTGAAATAATGATCTGCTGATCATCTTGCCAGAAAAGATCTTGAACCATATAGGGTAATTCTTGTTGCATAATTAATTTAGAATTTACTGTCTCATAGACTGATATACTAAACTTATTTTGCTCATCAAAAGTAGTTATAGCCAAAAGATCGCTTGATGGAGAAAGCCTTAAGTCACCTACCTGAATACTCTTGTCAAGCTCTAACCATATTGTTTCACCCCCTAATGGGCAGCGATAGTATATCTTATTTGAATCTCTATCAAGTCTTTGGAAATAGACTCCACCTGCATTATCGACTTGAACAAGATTGCCTTCTGATAGAGTAAACTTCTTTTTTTCTAAAACAGAGTACAAATAGACACGAGGTGCTATTTTCCCCTTATCGGCACGTGTATAGGTAGAATAAGCTACCCATTCATTGTTCTCACTAATGCTGAATGAGGGGAAGTTACCACTTTTAGCTATATAGGTTTCGTCTTTAAAATGAAAATTATTCTTCTTTAAGCTGTCTGCATTTACTGTTGCCAGCACCAAGTCATAATATCTTTGAGTTTGCGATTTCCTTGCCATGAACAGTGCTTTATCTTCTTTAAGAATAATGTTTTGAAAGTCTCGCCAATTACTCTTATACTCAGTTAATGCATTGATACTAAAGTCTCGGTTAAGGTCTGTACCTTGTTGTACAAAGGCTTGCCCATAATAATAAGTATATACATAGCGACGCCATTCTTCAGTAAACTCTTCAAAGCTCTTCTCGTAAACCTTTTTAAATGCTTTGTCAAAGTTATACATCTTTGCTTGATTACGATATTGGAGCATTTGCATCAGCTTTTCTTCACCATATTCTATTTGCAGATATCTTACCATAGAAAACCCAGCACCATACATCAACCCGCCTTCAAACATGCCTGAAGGATCTTTTTGTGATTGAGAATAAATGGATCTTCTTAAAAACCTATCACCACGATTATAACCCCATGGTTCGCCACTAAAGAATTGAGCAAAGCCCTCATTGAGAGATGTTGGAAAAGTCAAAGCACCAAGAGGCAAAAATGGTGACATCCAATCCTTCAAAGATTGCGCCACAAACCAATGCGAAGCCTCATGAGCAATCACCTTTCTCAACCATTTATCATTGCCTGTAAAAGACTTAGTAAAGTCATTTTGATTAACCCATATCATTATATAATATGTCAATACTGCAGCGCCATTGGAGATATTATCTTGATCTGACAAATATATTATCATCTTATCTTCTGGTACAATGCCATATGTTTTTGTATAGGTAATAAAGCTTTCTTGAGCAATATCAGCGCTTTGCTGAGCATATTCAAGTAAAGGCTCATGATAGACTATTTTGCAATTTTCTGTATTGATTTCTTTCCAAATTAATTCTGGGTGATTACGTCCATTAAATAGATTGAATGCACCCAAAGCAAATGCCTGCACACAGATTGTAGATATAAACAGTATAAAAATTATCTTTTTCATTCTTCCTCCTCTTTTGTCATTTTGAATCCATACCCTTTGCCTTTTTGTAATACGTGAATTCTATTAAACATTGCCTTTATTTTATAAGCCATTGGCTTTGTTATATTTGCTCTATAGAATAAGCTTTGTAAGAGGTTGCTCACATTATCTTGTGGGAAGCTTTTAAAGTAGCCTATTTGCTCTAAAACATCTAAAGAATACAGGATCGTATCATCGATCTCTTGTTGATTGACATGCTCTTCGAGCTCATTTTGCTTACGTTGATAAGAGTATATCTCATAAAGCATTATCGCTACTGCTTGAGATAGATTCAACGATGAAAAATCCTCATTTGCATTTATATAAGTACGCAATTGACACTGCTCAACCTCTTCGTCTGTAAGACCAAATGTCTCACGTCCAAAAACTAATGCGACCTTTAGGTCAGGACTGTCATGCACGTACTTAGCTGTTTCTGTAGGAGTAAAGTCTATCTTCTTTTTTCTGCCAAAGCGCCTGGTAACTGCAATAGCACGATCAATATCATGCAATGAAGACTTCAAATCAGGGAATGTTTCAGAATTATTCATAATCATTTCTGAATGCATTGCTAAGATTTTATCTTCTTTTTCAGGCATCTTGCCAACAATTCTTAAGTTATAAAAAGAAAAGTTGAGAGCTTTGAATTAGAAATTTACAAAAAAAGTAAGAGTATAACTCCCTTACTTAGGCTATTTCGGTACATTTTTGTCAGAAATCTATGTATTTTGGACCTTTTTTACCCCCCTTTTGT
>Ga0116182_1001439_pt1 | contig 24576 bp, 19 predicted proteins | sample AD_UKC077_MetaG_FD_89805 | JGI IMG/M metagenome (GOLD analysis project Ga0116182, IMG submission 89805) | Active sludge microbial communities of municipal wastewater-treating anaerobic digesters from USA - AD_UKC077_MetaG | ecosystem: Engineered > Bioreactor > Anaerobic > Digestate | place: USA...
GAGTCTTTATCAGACTATGAAGAAGATATTGATGGCATTATTGTTTATAGAGGAGAAGAACGTTCTAGAATCAGTCGTTTTGATAATGTTGATGATGAAGGAAATCCTGTTTTGTATAATGATGTTGGCTTTTCTGGATTGTTTTTCAGTGCAGATGAAAATGATGCTAGAGCATATGGAATTCCTCACAAATACAAAATATCAAATAAAGCAAAAATATATGAAGGGTATAGTTCTGAAGAATATTGTGATGACAATAATTTGCGTGATATAAGAGATGATGTTCTTTATAAAATAAGTGATGGTCACACTTTAAAAGAAATTGAAGATTTATTTTATGAAAAGAAACTTGATGACATGAATAGTGTTTATGGTGCTAGACAATATATGGCTAGAAAACATTTAGAAAAACAGGGCTATGATGGTGCTCATTGGGAATATGAAGATGATTTAACACCAGAACAATATCAAATATGGAATCCTTTTATGATAACTTATATTGGTTCTGTAGATGAATTTGATGTAAATTATTATGTTGTTGAGTCTTTATCAGACTATGAAGAAGATACTGACAGCAGTATAAATGAAGCGGTTAAGACCAATTCTTTTACACCATATACAGCAGGTTATATTCTTGAAGATGGCTCATTATTAGTTATGGACGAATATCATGGTGAGGAAGAGATAAGAGAGTTTTATCCTGAATATTCAAACACACATCCAGAAGAGGATACATGTGTTAGATTATATAGCAGACCCAATGAAGCACAGTATAAAAGATTAGAAGAGATTATTGATTACTACTTGAATCATGAGAACTATTGTAAAGTAGAGATTCGGAACAAGCCTAACGGCAAATATATTTTCTATGAAGTATACAGTTTATATGAAGGTGCTTGTGAAGATACGACGTGGTATGAAAAGATAGGAAATTGGACAGGTTATAAGTTAGTTCAGATTATTAAAAATTATTTTGCGAAAGGAAACATCACTGATAAAAAGATTATAAAACATGTCGAAGAAATTTTAGAAGAATCATTAACCGAAAGTAATATTTCAAAAAATTCTGTTGATTTCATTTATCAAGTAATGAAAGATAATTTTGGTTCATCTAAAGAACCCTTACCAAGATCATTCTTACTTCCTGACGGCACTTTTATATCTACAAATAAATTTGAAGATAAAAGGGGTACTTCATATACCTATAGACCCCATCATACTATAAGTGGAAAGATAGGAGATTCTATTAAAGCATATGTTGAAGGTGGAGAAGAATTTGAACCTTTTGATTTAGAAAAATTAAAAATAATCCAAGAAAAATCTAATTTTGATAATCATAAAGAAGAAATTAATGATATATGGGAAAATTATGGGCCAGAATCTTTTGAAAGAGATTATTATAATGGTGGCTTTGAATTAATTGAAAGAGAAGGTGCAATTAGAGTAAATGGAGATACTGGGGAAGAACATTATATGGTTATTCCAAGTAGAGAATATGTTTATGATTTAACCCCAACCCAATATGAACAATTAATAAAATGGTTAGATAAATTTTTCATGAATGATGCCAGAGATTTTACTATAACAACTCAAGATGACTATGAAGAAGCTATTTATAAACCAAGCGAATACATTAGTGACGAAATAATAAACAAAATTAAAAGATATTATAGAACAGGCTCATTAGTAGAAGAATTAGAAAACAACAATTTAACTGTTATATAGAGGAATTGATAAAACTGAAGATTATAAAACTCCAGCCACTGAATTAGCTTTATCTTTACCAAATGCCCCTCAAGAAGGAATATTTTGGACTACACATAAAGATGAAGCCTTAAATTACGCAGGAGAAGAAGATGGTGTAATACCTGAAGGAAATAAATTATATAAAGCAACTATTAATGTTGATTATAAGACTTATTCTGCTAATAAAGTAGATGATGCTCAAATTAAATTCATTAGAGAACATGATCCAAACTACGAAGAAGATAGTTTTGATGACATGCAAGAACACATTATTGATATAATGATTGAAACTAAAACAGATGTAGTTTGTTTCTCATTTAATGGTCATAATGAATTAATAATATTAAATAAAAATGTTTTGCAAGATATAGAAGATATAACTAATAATTCAGCCCCCATTATTTAAATATATTGTTAATAAATAAATGCTAAATTAAACGATAGGAATGGAAATTAAATGACATTACAAGAATATGTAGAAGAAGTAAAATTAATGCTGACCGGAGGGGTCTTAAACTTAGAGATTCCAGATGAAGTCTTAGAAAAAGTAATTAAGAAATCTTTTCGTGAAATTCAAAGATATATAGACGAAACTAGGTTTGTAACTGTACCTTATGTTCAATGTATTGATTTAACTGGTTTTAAATCTAGTGCTATTGTAGGTGTTTATAGAGTTGATACTTATACTGGAACTGGAGAAGTAGGTTCAGGTAGTTCAAGTGCTGTGGACCCAATGTATGCCCAAAGATGGATGATTTTTGGTAATACTAATAATATGCATAACTTAAATGAATATATTTTAAATTACTTATCTTATAATACTTTATTACAAATGAGTAATACTATGGGAACTGATCTTTCATTCATAGAAGAACATGAAGCTAAAAAATTATATATTTATACCGGCACAGATAGACCAGCTGAAATAACAATTGAATTTATTCCAATTTTTGAAGATGTTTCTCAAATAACAAGTGATTATTGGGTTGATATTTTAAGTAGATTAAGTATTGCTCAAACAAAAATAATATTAGGAAGAATTCGTTCAAGATTTGAACAATCAAATTCATTGTGGAAACAAGATGGAGAAACAATGTTGGCTGAAGGAAATGCAGAATTAAGTGCATTACAAGAAACATTAAGAGTAAATTCACAATTAGGGTATCCAATTGATTAATAAATAAATTTTAAGGAGATTTACATGGAAAACAAAAACAAAATTTATAGCATAGGAGAAGCATTTCAAGCATTAGATTCATTTTTAGATGAACCAATTGAAGTTGATTCTGAAATTATTGTAGATGAAAATGATGTAGTAAAATTAAAGGAAGGCTATGTAGGCCAAACATTAGATGATTTTTTTAGTGTTTGTACAGATGCAGGAGTGATTGAAAAAATTACCGTTTGCAATACTGATATAGATGATTATGATGAAAGCGTATTATTAGAGGGGGGAAGTTATGATGATATTCCTCAAAATGTATTAGAAGCTTCATTTAGTGATTTTGATGTTGGTGGTGGAACAATAGTTATTAATTGTTCTGAAGAAGAAGGTGGAACAGATTTTTATCAAACAGTTCAAGATTTTATTGATGACTATAATGGAGACGAAGTTGAAATTTGTGTTGATGGTGAAACAGTATTTACCGGAGATAAGAGTGAAGTGCCAGATGAATATTTAGAATATATGTTTAATTCATTTGATAGTCCTAAATATATTTCAGCTAATGTTACTGATGTTGAAGAATCAAATAAAGGCTTGGATGAATCTGATTTAGACTTAGATGGTGAAACTAAAACCCCATTAAAAGAATCAAAATCATTTAATATAGGTGATTCTAAAGATTTAGAAGATGCGCTTGATTTTGTAAATAAAGATGAAGATGAAGAAACTATAGAACAAGTTATTGACTTAGATGCAGAAACAGAAGAAGATTTAAGTCCAACTTATGTGGGTAAGGTATTAGGTCAATGCACAACTTGCCATTCTTTAATTTATATGGAACCAGACTCATTAGTGAAAGCAGAAGATGTTGATTCAGATAATGATGAAGACATTTATAATGTAGATGAAGAATGTGTTGTGTGTGGAGCTACAGATGGTTATGTTTTATTAGGTAAAGTTGTTCCTATTAACGACAAAGAAGTCGATAAAGTAGATGAGCCAAAAGAAGATGAAACTGAAGATGATGGTAAAGATGATGACATAAAAGAAGAAAATTCTATTAAAGAAGGAAATGCTAATACCTTTAAAAACAGTGGAACAGATGATATCTTAGATGAAGAATTAGATGAAAAATTAGATGAATTAAAAGAAGAAAATAATAACAAAGGTGCTAAAATAGCGTCAATAATTGCGTCTGCACTTAATAAACAAGGTGGGCACGGCCCAATGAGCAATGAAGAAGTTGTTGCTGATGGAAATACAATTACACTAGTCTCACAAGCAGGTTTAGAAACATATAAATTTAATGATGACGGTTCAGTAGATAATTTGAGTATTGATGATATGATTAAAAAAATGCTTGAAGATGGTGACATTGAAGAAAGTGAGATTGAAGACATTCGTGAAGAATACAGTCATTTTAATTCAATAAAAGATTTACTACAATCAGATTTAACATGGTTTATGAGATTACCTGAAAAACTAATTATTAAAAAGGTTGAAGAGATTCTTGATGAAGAAAAAGAACTTAAAGAAGCAAGAGGTGCTGGCAAAGGTCAAAAATTAGATGAATCACAATTTCAAATTTCTCGTGGTTCAAGAGAGTTTGACAATGTTATTAAGACATATTATAAGAAATATGGTAAACATCTTCAAGTAGATACAATGATCTATGATAAAGACAGGGGTAAATACTATATGTATAATGACCAAACAGATTACACATTAAATACCAAGCGTTTAGATGAAGAATTAGAAGAATCTACAATTACAGAAGTAGCAGGTGGAATGTCTAAAGGGCTGTCTATTGAAGACATAGCTGCAAAACATGGGGTAAGTGTAGAAGATATTGAAAGCCAAATTAAATTAGGTGTTAAAGTAGAACAAGAGCACACATCTGATGTTGAAGAAGCTAAAAAAATAGCTATGGACCATTTAGTTGAGTTTCCAGACTATTATGATAGATTAGTAAAGATGGAAAAAGAAGCTGAAGCTAATTATGTAGACTCTGATGAAATTGAAGAATTAGATGAAAACAAATTTGATTCATTAATTAGTTCTTATTTAAAAGAAAGCACTTATAAAACCACAGACGGATTTATAGATGGAAACAAAATTAGATTAGAAGGAACAATTACTAATAAAGATGGAATTACATCTTCAACTCAATTTATATTTGAAACACTTAAAATGGATAATAAAATTATTAAATTAAAAGGGATAAATGAATCTTTAGGTGGTGAGTTTACTATTTTAGGAAAACAAGATAAAAATACTTTTATACCTAAAGTTATGAAATCAAGAAAACCAAAACAATAGATTAGGAGTGGAGGAAGATAATGGAAAATAAAGATGTAGGACTATTATTAGATAAGCAAAATATAACTCTCCATCGTGAATATTTTAAAGAAATGGTTCGCCTTATAGGAATAAATGTTTTATATAGGAAGCCAAAAATGAAAGATTATGATCAGTATGGAGAATTAGATGCTAATTACATGCCACCAGAAATAGTTGGTTGTATTTTTGAAGAACATCCAACTATTTGGACAATGAAAAAATTAGGGTGGGTTAGTGAATTATCAACAAGTACTTCTTTAATACATGTTCCTTATGACTTGGAAGGGTTACAAAGAGGTTGTTTATTTATTGTTCCTAGTGGATTAGATAATACTGAAGGAAGAGTATTTAAAGTAATACGATTAAGCACTACTCTTATTTTCCCAGCTTCTATTACCTGTGAAATAGGGCCAGTATTTGAAAGTAGTTTTGCAAAAGCTACTGTTACTGATTTTGATAATACAGAATTTAATTTATTAAGTGAGGAGAATAAGTAATATGACTGAAGAAGTAAAAAAACTAATTGAACAAAAACAATATAAGCAAGCCTTAGACAAATGCTCTTCAGTAGCAGAAGAAGATGAAGTATTTGATGACTATTTTATAACAGAATTAAAAGCACTGCCTCAAGATAGATTAGTTGAAATATCAGACACATTTAAAGAAGAATTAAAAAGTTTAGGTTTTGATGAATCAACTAATCCTTTTATTACTTTTGTAAAAAGATATTTAGTTCAAAACAAACTAGACAAATATAAATATAATGTACTTCATAATGCTTATATAGATGGAACTATTAAAAAAACAGATTTAAATGGTAAATCCATAGACGGATGGAACCATATTATATTTAATCCTTCTTTATATGAACAAACAGATAAAGATATAAATTATATTTTAAAAGTAGATGAATGGATTAAAAATAATGAATATAGTGTTAAAAATTTAGTTACAAATAAAAGAGTAATTGAAGAATATAAAAAATTTAATCCATATAAAGAAATGTCTTTAAAATTTAAAAATGATTTATTATATGAAGGAAATACAACAATAGCAGGAGATACCAATTCAGGGGATAAAGTTGAATTTAAATTTAAAACTGGCGGTCAACCAGGCGGAAAAGTTAATAAAGCAGCTGCTATTCAAAAAGCATTAGATTGGTGCCAAGCAGCAGAAACATCTACTAATTATGTTAATCCAGATAAAAAAGATAGAGATGTAATAGATGTTAAACCTGATGTAAAAACAAGTTGGATAGATAGACTTAAAAAAGCAGGAGTAAAAGAAACAGATATACCTGCTATTATATCTATACTTAAATCAGATAAAGGTGCATTCAAATAATATGATAATAGATTTAGGGATATTACCTTTTGATATGGATACTGGTTTGGTAGAGAAAGAGTTTAAAATTAATTCTCTTAGATATCTTAGTTTATCACCTATGCCTTCATCTTTTATTAAGATGGAAGAACTTATATATGAAAAATATAACGAAAAAATATCTTTAAGAGAAGTTATTTCTAGAATAATCAAATCTGTAAAAGTGATAAAAACAGGAAATGAATATCAAGTAATGATAGAAAAAGGCCCTTTAGAAAAAATAGCCTTATTAATAACACATGGTTCTCTTAGCATTAAGGGAAGCGATGTATTAATGAATATTTTTAATTATGCAAAGAGCCAATTATAAAGGAGGGGAATATGGGAATTAGATACTATGATGAAGCAATTTATAATAAAATAAAATCTTGGGTTAGAGATCCAAATATGAGAATTTTAAAACCTTTAGAAACTAAAGAATTATTTGAATCAAGGGCTGATTTAGGCAATGATAAGCCCATAACTCTTCCACTAATTTCTATATCTAGAGATTCAAAAATTCAGCTAGATTACACTCAAAAAAGAAATTTAACTTTTGATGGCTTAAAAATAGGCACAGGAGAAAAAGGGATAGCTCAATTAAATGCAGTGCCCTTTACAGTTTTTTATCAAATAGATATTTATACTAAAGAGTATATATTGGGAGATGAGTATTTAAGGAATTTTATATTTAATTTTATTAATTATCCAAAATTAAGTATAGTTTTCCCATATAATGGAATAGATGTAGAACAAGTTGCTTATCTAGAATTAAGTGAGGACGTTGATGATGGTAGTGATATACCAGAAAAATTATTCTCAGATCAATTTACAAGATGGACTTTAATGTTAAAATTAAAAGATGCTTACTTCTTCAATACCCCAATCAACCCAGCTTATAGTATTGATGATGCTTCCTTAGAGGTTGTTAATAAAGATGAAGAAGATATTGAATCAGTAGAGACTGAGGATATAAAAATTGAATAAAAAGATGATTTAATTTTAATGCTAAATTAAATGAAATATATTTATAAAAAAAATATTTGGAAAGATAGGTAAGGAGAAATAAAATATGCCAAGAATTGATATTAAAGAACTTGATACAACTTCTGTTAGTGAACCAGTTTATAATGACTTTGTTATATTAATTGCAGGGTTATCTGCAAATACAGCTGAAAGTGGTGGTCCAAAATTAGGTTTTACAAAGCTATATGAAGATGTAACAACATTTACAACAGATATAGGCGCCGCAACAACAGGATTAGGATTTAAAATGGCTAAAAAGTTGTTAGGCTTAGGAATGAAAGTTCAATATGTTGTATATAAAACCAAAAATGATCTTGAAGATGTAGGCTTAGAATCAGGAGGCGTTGGTTTCTGGGTTCCATTTGAAGATAAAGGAATTTACGATATAAGATTTATTGTTGCAGGTGAAACAAGTAAAACAATCGCTGAAAAAATGATTAAAACAGCTGCTGAAAGAGGAGATGCAATAGCATTAATTGACGTTCCTGCAACTGAAAATACAGTATCAAAAATTGATACTTGGACAAAGGCTTTATCTGCAGGTACAGTTACAAGAAAAAATGGAGCTATAGAAGATGCCCATAAATATGGAGCAGCATTTTCTCCATATATTAAATTTAAATCAGATTTATTAACAGCATATCCATCTGTTTATGCTTATTTAAGTTGCTTTGCAACACACATTAAAAGATTCCCAGAATGGTTTGCAATGGCTGGTTCAGTAAGAGGTGTTACTCCAGAATTAATTAGTTCTGTTTCTGTAGAGCTTGGAGATGCTGCAAATGCAATATTACAAGCAAGAGAAGTTGGTGGTTCTATTACTGCAGGCCATAAAGCAACAAACACTATTTGTAATATTAGACCTTATGGTTATATAGTTTGGGGAAATAGAACATTAAGTCCTTTAGATGCAACCAAAGGCTTAACTGCAAGTTCATTCTTAAACATAAGACAGTTATGTTGCAGTATTAAAAAAGAATTATATAGAGCAGCTCGTAAATTCACTTTTGAACCAAACAGTGATGTTTTATGGGTAAATTTTGAAAATGCCATTAAACCATTATTAGAAAAAATGAAATCAGGCCAAGGCATTAAAGGTTATAAAATAGTTAAAGAAGTTGTGTCAGGTAAAGCAATATTAAAAGCAAGAGTTAGAATTATACCAATCGAAGCGGTTGAAGATTTTGATTTGACTGTTGAAATGACTGATTCAATTGAAGTTAGTGAATAAGGAGAAATATTATGGTAGAAGGAAAGACAAATTTCGGAACATATCACATTAATTCTGATATTAGAAACTATGAAAGTGCAAGAGGTAATTTCTTTACATTCATTGTTGATGATTTAGAAGGATTAGTTAAAAGTGATTTTGCACTTGAAGAGCCAGAATCTAGTGACTTAATTGAAAATGGTCAAGAAGTTATTAAATTATCAGTCAATAAAGCATCAGTCCCTCATTTTGAATTAGAAATAATTCCAATTAGAAGAGGTAACTCAGTAGTTAAGTTTGCTGGTAACCCAACATTTAAAGAAGGAACATTAGAATTACAAGACTTTGTAGGGCTAAAAGTTAAATCAGTTATTATGGCATGGCAAGCATTAGCTTATGATGTTATTAATGATAGAGGTGGAAGAGCAGTTAATTACAAGAAAAATTGTACTTTAATTGAATATACTCAAGACTATGAAGAAATTCGTAGATGGGATTTAGTTGGGTGTTTTATTTCAGCAGTTACTGAAGATGACTTTGATATGGATGCTGATGGTGCAAGAAAAATTAGTGCAACATTACAATATGACCGTGCTATAATGCATGACCCAGTCGTATAATAGTAAGGAAAAATCATTACTATGAATTATATAGATGAAATAAAAGAATTAGTAGAAAAATTATTAACCAAGCATAATCTTAAAGATTATGTTTTTGATAATAATATTTATTATTATAATGGGAATGATGGAACAGATTTTGACTTAGATGCTAATGGTAGGACATGTGAGTTTTTTGTTTGGAGCAAAGACGAATATGGGCTTATTAAAATGTGGTTTACTTCAATATCTAGAATATCTAAGAGTGGTAAAACTATAATTGAATATTATGTTTACGACCCCAAAGAATGGAATAAAATTATTGAGCATGGTACTGAAAAGAGCTCCAATACATTAAAAAGTATTGGAAGAGATTTATATATGACTAGAGATAAAAGACATTTAATTGATGCTCCAATAGCAACTTTTGAAGTTGAAGAATCAAAACCAGCTGAAGAAATAGTACAAGAAACCCCAGATGGTGAACTTGTTTCTGAACATGATAGTGAAGAACAAGCCGAGACAGTTGAAGAGTCTTATTCTAGACAAGAGTTGATTGATGCTGTAATGGACGCATTTGGTTTCACAAAAGGTAAAGCATTAGAGTATATCAAAAAAGCCTCTGAAGAAACAAAACTAGCTATCATTAAAGGTTTCAAGCAAGATGCGAAGAAAAACTTTTATGAAGGAGTTTCACCAGCTAATCCATTTTTAAAGAAAGCATTAGATGAAAATATTGCCAAAAAATTATGGTATGAAGGCTTAGGCTTAGATGAATCAGAAGATGATTTAGTATATGAAGAAAAATACAGCTTTGAAGATGATGATTCAGATTTAGAATTAGATGATGAAGAAGATGAAAAATATGAAGAAGATGATGAAGAAATTTCTTATTCCTTTGTTGTATATGAGTTAGATGAAGAAGGGGATGAGATTGATTCACTTGAAGGATTTGCTACATTAGAAGAAGCTATAGCTTTTGCCGAAAAACAATCTTGCCAAACTCATATAGTTTATGTTCCAGATGCAGACCCAGATGATTTTGGGTATCCAGATACACCAGATGAATATGAAGCTTATGAGGTTGTTTGGTCTTCTGAAGATGAAATAATTGAGAAGAATGAAAGCGATTTATCAGAAGAGATTAAAATGAGAAATCCTCATGATAGAAGAAAGTTTGTCATTGTTCCTGAAAAGATTGAAAAAGCAATGGAAAGCCCTAAATACAAAGAATGGTACGATATTTGTTTAAAATACTATAACCACAGAGGTGTTGAGAAACATTATGATCCTACAACACAGGAATTTAAAAGGCATTTTACTTTCGATAGTTCGCAAGGTTATTATCCAGATGAAGAATTCTTAACAAAATTTTTCTCAGAATTTGGTGTTAAAGAATTATCCGATATTAGGCATCCAGAATATGGATATGGGCATTCTGAGTTTGAAGTTCATACTGATATAGATGGAGTAGATGTATTTGTTTCAGCTTCTAATGGGTTCAGAATTTATAGCTTACATGCTCAAATAGATCCAGATAAAAAAAGAGTTTAAAAAATTTCTGATGTAATTTATTCAAAAAATAAATAACCGATATTATAATATAGATAGTGATGCACCAGATTTAAATTTAAGTATTTAATATTAAAAAAAAGAGTACCTAATAAGTGCTCTTTTTTATTACTATATTTGTTATAAATTTTATAAATCTACTCATGCTAAATTAAGTGAAAGGAAACTATTTATGGGAAGAAAAAAATTAAACAAAATTAAAGAACCTCTAATGGCGTTTCAAATATCTAACCCGCTAAGAGAAAGAATTAGAGAAGAAGCTTTTAAAAGAAGAGTTTCTGATTCAGCAATGGTAAGAGAAATATTAGAAAGATATTTTGAAGAAAAGTAATGAAAGGAATTAAATTATGATAGAACCAACAATAATCGAAGGATATGAATTGCCTTCAAAAGGACTGATTTACGGGGATAAAGGAGTTCAAGCTCATGTTGAATTAAGATCAATGACAACAAGCGATGAAATGAAAAGAAGTGCCCCATCTAATACACCTTATAAAGTATTAGCAGAAATAATTGAATCGTGCATGTTAACTAAACCTAAAGTAAGTGTTTATGATATGTGTTTAGGAGATTATGAATATTTATTACATAAATTAAGAGTAATTTCACATGGGGCAGATTATGATATGTCAGTTGTTTGTCCTCACTGTGGCCAAATAGTAGAGGTAACAATGAACTTAGATGATTTAGTATGTAATGAGTATGACCAAAGCGAAATAGATGCTTTATTAAATGTAACTTTGCCTAAATCAGGTAGAAATATAGAATTAAAATATCAAACACCTAGAATATTAGATGAAATTAAGCTTAAAACTGAAGCATTTATGAAAAAGTCAAAAGGTGCAGGCATAGACCCAACCATTATGATTACACTTCAAACATTAATATCTACAGTTGATGGTGAAAAATTAAGCTATTTACAACTAGAAGATTTCATTAAGAATTTAAAAGTAGCAGATTCACTTTTCTTAATGGATAGAATTGATAAATTAAATAAGAAAGTTGGTCTTGACACAAGTGTTGACCTTACGTGCTCTAAGTGCGGTGGTGATATATTAACATTTTTTCGCTGGGGACCAGAATTTTTTAGACCCAGCATTGACTGAGGACGGAAAACCTTACGGGCCTTATAGATATGCCCAAATAGTAAAAGAATGTTATTTAATAAGTAAAAATTGTAATACATCTTATACTGATTTAATGGATATAACTCCTTATGAGAGAAAAATAATATTAAACCTAATAGCGGATGAAATTGAAAAATCTCAAGCGGCAATAGAGAAATCAAAGCAAGAAGCCCAAGCAAGAAGCAAATCTAGAAGAAAATAGAAGCCCAATTATCTTGCTAAATTATATGAAATAAAAAGGAGGAATCTTTATGGCAATACCAAAATACGATGATAGTAATAATACATTGAATAGAAAAGAAACCTCCGCTTTTTCATCAAGTTCTTATCAAACACAACAATTATTAGAATTAGACAGATTAAGAAAAAAATATAATGATGATGACGCTGTAAGACAAAAAGCAATATTAGACCAACTTTTTGAATATAAAAAAGGCAGAATAAATAGAGAATATCAACTACAAGTAGAAGCTCAAGTAAATTTAAAAAAATTAGAAGAAAAATATGCTGCTACTTCAGACAAAAAAGAAAAGAAAAAATTACAAGCTAGGTTGGATGCTCAAAAGAAACTTTTAAATACTATAAGTAAATTAGAAGAAGCAGAAGAGAAAAAAAGAGCGCAAAGAGAAGAAAAGGCAACAGCTGAAAGAATATTAAAATTATCTAAAAAAGAACGTGCTGAGGCTGGAATAACAGATGAGGAAGTTGCAGCAGCAAAGAAAGCTTTTAATGCAACCTATAAAGATGATTTAGGTGATAAATTAGTAGAAGGCTTAAAAAATACTTTAGCTAGTATTCAAAAACAAATTGATAATCAAGTAACAGAAATTAGTGGCTATCAATCAAGAATAGAAACCAGATTATATGGTACAGGAAAAACTTGGGGAAATCCATTTACAGGAATGGGGTCAAAATTATCTGGAATTGTAGGCGCTTCTCCATTTATTCAAACACAAAAATTATTTCAAAATGTAGATAAATTAGTAGATAAAGGCATTGCTTATAATGTAGAACAAAGAGCATTTTTAGCAACCATCTCAGAAAAAATAGCTACAACATTTGATGCAGCTAATGGAACATTATTACAATTAATTCGTGTTCAACAGTCAGATACAACAGCTGCAAGATTAGGTATGGAGGCAAGCTTAACTTCATACTTAAATAGTATGTATCAAACAACAGAATATTTAACAGATGCTTTTGATGGTGTTAGTACAAATATTTATGAAGCAACTTCACAAATGGGCTCTACAATGGGTGTTGAATTTGAATATCAAGTTCAAAAATGGTTAGGTTCATTATATAGTGTTGGTATGTCTCCAACTTCTATTCAAAACTTAGCTAATGCAATAGGAATGTTAGGTTCAGGAAATGTTAGTGGATTAGCAAGCTCAGGAATGCAGAACATTATAGTAATGGCTGCTTCTAAAATGGGCAAAAGTTATGGTGAATTATTAACAGGCGGATTAGATGCAAAAACTACAAATGATTTATTAGAATCAATTGTTTCATATTTAGCAGATATAGCTGTAAGTGATAATAAAGTTGTTAAATCACAATTAGCAAGTATTTTCGGAATTACAGTTTCAGATTTAACTTCAACTACTAATTTGATATCTAGTTCTAAAGATATTTTAAATACAACCTTAAGCTATAATAGTGCTATAGGTAATCTAAACAAAATGGCTGATTCAATGTGGCAAAGAACCAGTGTTGGTGAAATGATGACTAACATGTGGGAAAACATTGAATACGGAATATCTACCGGAATAGCTACTAATCCAGTATTATTAGCAATTTGGAAAGTAGCAAATACATTAGAAGATACAGTAGGTGGAATTGCAATTCCTATGGTTAGCGTTTTAGGTAATGCTGTTGATTTAGAAACAACAGTTGCAGATTTAATGCAAGTTGGTGCTATTTCAGGCGGATTATTATCTAGCTTAGGTAATATGATTGTAGGATTAGCTCAAGGTTCTGGTGGTGGATTTAGTGGTTCAGGAATGCTTAGAGCTTTAGGTGTTAAGACAGGTGTATCAACAATTTCAAGAGGCTCAAGTTTAGCAACTACAAAGAGTGGAGCTACAGTTTCACAATCAAGTTATACATCTGTTGGTAATACTGCAGGTGGAGATATTTATGATGCTTCAATGGCTGGAGCAACAAACCAAAAGAGCTCACTTATGGCAGAAGCAAAAGAATCAGAAGAAACAACCGCAACATTAGATATAGTAGATGGTCACGTAGTAGATATTTATAACTTATTAAGTAGTGTTATTTCTGGAAATACATTAAATGTAAAAGTAGATAACTATGGATTATCTATAAATTAAGGAGCAGATAAATGTTAAATTATAATAGTAATAATATATTTGTAGGTTATATAAAACAATTACTTCACACCTTTAATTTGCCTACAGTTAGAGTATATAAAGAAGGAATGTCTGTATTTAAAGACAATCACTACATCTATAAAGATGATTTTGTGGTATGTTTAGAAGATATTACTGATGGTAGCGCAACTGATAGTTCATTTAAGAAATTATTTCCTTACAACTTTGGTAAACCAATAACTAATTTTTCAACCACTTTAAATATAGACAATATTATATATGACTCTTATACTCATATTTATTTAGGTAAATATTTAAGGTTTATTAGAGATTATAAACATTTAGATTTAATGTCTTTATATAATTGTTTTAGTAATGAATTAGTTAAAGATTTAAAAATACCTGGGTTTGATTCTTCTGATACCAAATATAAAATATATATGATACCAGTAAAATTATTTCAAAATTATACTATAGCTATTGATTCAGATTTGCCAGTTGAGTTCATATGTGGTTTTTATGACAGTAAACAAATAATTACCACTCATGACACAAATATACAGCTACAAACTTATTTTAAATCAAATGTAAATAAATTTAATAGTCCTTATTTATATTCAAAATTAAATAATATAGCTGTAAATTTAAAAGAAATAGAATCTAATTTAGATAATTTTAAATTATTTATTAAAATACCTGCCACTAATACTTCTTCAATTGTAATATTAGAAGGAAATTACACTTCAAATAATGATTTTACTTTAGGCGCGATTAAAGAATTAGTTAAATATAATAATTCAGTAAATAATTATAAAATAGATTCTATAACAGGATATAAGAAGTTACCTACAGAAACAGAAGATGGAGGCACAGTTTTAGAACCTATTACTGCACCTATAGATAATCCACATTTGAATGAAATAAAACTTATAAGCAAATTACAATTACTCAAAATTAATTCTAAATCAAACCACCCATTTGCTGACAGATTAATAGAATATTTAATAGATAATGCTATTACAAGTATAGATAATATAAGTAACAATATAAAGAGACTTCAAAAATCCTTAAAGGCAAGATATGACAAAATTACTTTAGTAGCTGGAGAAGAAAAACATAATTTAAAAGGATTGAAAGAAATTCAAAGATATGGAATTTGGGAAGACAAATATAAAAATATTATCTATGATGCTTCAGTTCAAGAATCTATGTTAAATAATGAATATTTTGATTTATTAGGATATGGGGATAAAGATATTGAAAATATCTTTATTAGTAAAGCTATAGAAGATGAAGTATATAGCAATGAGGAGGATGTATAATGGCTTCAATTAAATACATGTCTTTACCAGACAATTACATTTATATATCTCACTTAGGAGATAATGGCAAATATTTGCTTTTACCAACCTACCCAGACCAAATAGCAGATACAATGCAATCAAGCTTTTATGCTACAAATGCTCTTTCAAGGTCTGCCCCAGTTTTTACTTATAGTAACTCCGGTCCAAGAGAAATTCAAATTAATTTATTACTTCATAGAGATATGATGGATGATGTAAATATAGGGGCAAGTAATATTGAATTAGAGCCAGGCGAAGATTATGTTGATACTTTAATAAAGTGTCTTCAAGCAATTGCTGTTCCTAAATATAATTTGTCTAATAAAGCAGTTGAAGTACCAACTGTAGCAATTAGATTCGGGAATGAAATATTTATTAAAGGCATTGTTAATAATGGCGTTACAGTCACTTATCAAAAACCAATTTTATCTAATAATAAATATAGTCAAGTAGAAGTAGCATTTAAAGTTTCAGAAACTGACCCTTATGATGCAACATCTATTTCTAAAAATGGTTCTTTTAGAGGATTAACAAGAGCAATGAAGAAAGGGTTTGGATTAAAATAATGGATATATTAAAAGACAAAACTTATAAAGACTATGATTACATATGCAGATATACCAGCGTACCTTATTTTTATAATACAGTAGATGATAAATATGTTTATGGTATTGGAACACAAATGTTTAAAGATATGACTTATGTGGCTCATAAAGTATTAGCTACAGATAACTTAGATTCTTTAGCATTGAAATACTATAATAATCCTACTTATTGGTGGGTAATTGCTTATTTTAATGACATTTTAGAAGTATTTGAACCTTTATCAGACAAATTTGAGATAATTAAAATACCAAATATCTCAAGCATAACATTCGGAGATGAAAGATAATGCCTCAAAATATTTCCCTTTTAGGTTCTACATCAAGAATAGAAACTCCATATATAAAAGTTACTTTCGGTAGCTTAGCAAATGGTTATACTTTTGGTGTCTATAGGAAAGTTAATAATACTGATAAAACATTAGATGGTTTTTATTCAAGCGTAAAAGAAATATATCCAAATTATATCCAATCTTTACAAATAACTAAAATAAATGGTCAAGTAAATACTTATATATTAAACTTGGATTATCCAGTAACACAAGATGATGACCCAAACTTCTTTGAGAAAATATTTAGTAGTGTATCTAAAACAAGAAAAATAATATTTAGTTATGGTGATATGTCTTTACCTACATTTGTTTATAAAAATGAAGAAGCAATTATAACAAACATTCAAACCAGATTTAATATTGAGAAATCAGTTATTAGTTATATTGTAAGTGCTGTTAGTAGTGCATCTTTATTAAGTTCAGGTAGTTACACATTTATAAATCCAACTAATGTAAAACCAAGTGATGAAATAAAAAGAATACTATGGGCCAATAATGATTACTATGGATTACAACAAATATTTTATGGAATGAATAATAAAAGACTAGTTTTAGAAAAAGGATTAATTCCAGGAGATGATCAAGCAGTTAAATTAGATTCCAAAGAAAATGTGTCTATTTTAGACTATCTTACATATCTTGTTAGTTGTATGGTTCCTTCAAATTCAACTAATAGAGCAGTAAAACAGCGTGATATATACGTTTTAACAATCATAGATGACACTACCGGCGAATATGGTGGGCCATACTTTAAAATCGTTAAAAACACGTCTAAGATTGAAAATAGCGGCGCATATGAAATTGATATAGGTTACCAAACAGCTAATATAGTAACAGACTTTAATATTGATAATCAGGAAAACTATTCCATACTTTATGATTGGCAAGCCCAACTAAATCAAGCTGATTATACTCAAAGAATTAATGATAAAGGCGAATGGGAAAAATCATTTGCTCCAATAATTAGTTCAAAAAATAATCAACATATAACAAGAATTAGTGACCAAGTTTGGTGGACTAAAATAACAGAATATCCTATTAGTGCTACTATAACAATAAAAGGATTATTAAGACCAGCTATATTAATGACTCACGTTAGATTAAATGTGTATTTCTTTGGTAGAAAACACATTTCAAGTGGATTATATATAGTAACAAAACAAATAGATAAAGTTGATGCTAATGGTTACAAAACAACTTTATCATTAACAAGAATATCTGGAGATACAGAAAAATGATTACAAAAGGACAAGTAGAAGAAGTATTATATACTAATAATAAATTAAAGGTTAGGGTACCTATTTTTGAGACTGCAGGTTCTAGCATTAAATCCATTGTTGAATGCACAGTTTGCCATGAACCAGGAATTATAGATGGTTATAAAATAGGAGATATTGTTTATGTCGCCTTTGAAAATAACTTAATAGACCAAGGAGTAGTAATTGGAAAACTTTATATTGATAAAGATAAAGCTGAAGATGCTTCTTATGCCTCATTAAACAATTTAAAAGTAACTGAAAAGGTAGTACTTCCAAGTACAACAACTATAGGCAGTATTAATTTCCAAAAACTTTCAGAATATTTTAATTTCGTTAATAATACTATTGATGAAAAAGATATTTCAGTAAATTCAATTCAATTTCAAACAAAAAATGATAAGGCAGGGAAAGTATATTTTAATGATAATGAAGGAGTAATAGAAGTAACTCTTTCACCTAATGTTACAATGGCAGTTGGTGTTGATGCTGTTTTAAAAGTTTATAATAATACAGCAGAAACACTTACAGATGGCCAAATTGTTTACCTTACAAGCAGTACAGAAGAAACTACCTCAGTTGCATTAGCAATTGGAAGTAATTATGGCCAAGCTGAAAGAGTAATGGGCGTAGTTACTGAATCAATTGACTCCGGCAACTATGGTTTTGTTACTAAAAGAGGATTTGTTGGTAGTCTTGTTCTTGACCCAGCTATTTATGATGTTAATGATGCTTTATATTTATCATCAACTGTTGCCGGTGAATTTACAAATGTAAGGCCTATTTCACCTAACTTTATTACTAAAATAGGCTATGTAACTAAAGTATCTTCTAATAGTAGTGCAGCAGATGGACAAATTTATGTAGATGTAGTCTCAGTGCCTGTTGCTGCTGATATTATTTATGATAATGAATATATTACAGAGGAAGATTTTAGACTAGACTCTAAAAATGTTCAAGATGCTATAGATGAACTTCAATTAAATAAAGCAGACATTAGCATGTTATCATCTAATATTACACTTTATAGAACACTTGTAGATTCCGATGTTGTAGGATATAAAAAATTGGTAACTTCGACTGCAGATTCAGACTACCCAGTAGAAGCTACAGCTGTATCTTCAGGTGCTATTACAACAACTGACCAATATATAGCAGGTGCTATTTCACCAGCAAATCTTTTTGTAGGTAATCCAGGACAAATAAATATTTTTTCTATTGGGCGTGTAAGAAAAGCTAGTGGTAATAATAACCAAAATGCAGAGTTTTTCTTTAGAATATATAAAAGAGATTCTGCTGGTATTGAAACTTTACTTGCTACTTCTGCTGTTACAGGGGTTGTAAGTAGTACAAAATGGTTAACTTTTAATGCAATTGCATTATTAAATAATGGTAATTTTGTAGCCACAGATAGAATTGTTGTAAAAAGTTATGCTAATGTTGTAGGTATTGCTGGAGGTACCTTTGAGTATGAGTTTGGAGGTATTAATCCTTTTAGATTATTAATTCCTGTACCAGTAAGTGTTATTTCAGCTTCAGTTGCATCAGCTATCTTTACAGACACTACTAATTTTGATAAAATATTAAGTCATCTTGATATAAATGTTCAAAAATCATTAGAAACACTCGATAACCACAGCCACACTGATGCAACAACATCAGAGAGTGGGTTTATGTCTACTACAGATAAAATTGCTTTAAATGAATTACTAAGCTCAAAGACAGCAAAAACATTTTTAGCGGCTCCAAATGCTGAAGATGGAGCTCCTACTTTTAGAGAAATTATTGCAGCTGATATACCTACATTAAATCAAGATACCACAGGGAATGCAAAAACAGCAACAAAACTAGCAACTGCAAGAACATTTACTATTACAGATAATGATGCTACTAATAGTCAAACATCAGCAACTAATTTTGATGGTTCTAATGATTTTACTATTAAATTACCAGCAACAATTAAAGCATCAATAATTGGTAGTGCGAGTGAAAACGTTATTAAAAATACTGCAATTACGGCAGCAACTAAAACTAAAATTTCATATGATGCAAAAGGTTTGGTTACTTCAGGTGATAACCTTAGTAAAGCAGATATTCCAGACATTGATGCAACACAAGTTATTGAAGACACAACACATAGATTTGTAACAGACGACGAAAAAATCTCGTGGAATAGTGGTGTAACAACTGTATCACTTGCAAGTGGAACAAATGATGGCACATTAAAATTAACAGTAAATGGTACTGCAACAGATAATATTGCAGTCACAGGATTAGGAAGCGCGGCTTATACAGACAGTACGAATTATGTTCCTACTACTCGAAAAGTTAATAATAAAGGATTGTCTGAGAATATAACACTATCTTTGGATGATGTTAATGATGGCACAACAAGAAAACTATCAAACTATGTTTTAACAAGCGGTGGAACAATTACAGGAGCTCTCAATTTTAGTAATTCTCTACCAACCTGTTCAATTAATCCAACAACAGATAGTCAATTTACTAATAGAGCATATGTAGATACTGCACTAATGGATGCAGTTCTTGGTGATTTGACTATTGTTTATCCAATTACTTGGTCACAGTTAAAAGCTAAAAGAGATAGTGGAACTCTTAAACCAGGATTGACTTATCGCATTACTGATTATACTACTACCACCGCACAAGCAGATACACAAAGTGCTAACCATGCTTTTGATATAATTGTTGTGGCAGACAGCCCTACTAAATTAAATGAAGATGCAAGAGCTGTTCATAGTGAAGGTGATACAATTCTTAAAGGTATTACAGCATCTATCGCAACCGGGTTTGGGGAAGCGGGGGACGTATTAAAAAGAGTGAATGACAATGATAATGGACCTTATGCATGGGGAACAGACGCAGATATTAGTGACGGGGATACCAGTGGTTTTGTGTTTACTCAAAGCGCTACTCCCTCTGTCGGCGATGACGCTTGGTGTGATGGGGAATATGGGGTAGTAGTTTCAAGAGTTGAGGAAGACTATTTCGCTAATTCAAAATTAGAAAGTTGGAAAATTAAGTATTGTCTAGACAACGATACTGATAGGTTTGCTTGGGCTAATACCGTTAATGGTAAAGGTGTCATTTATAGAATGATAGATGAGTTCAATAATGACTGTCCATACGACTTCAAAAACATAAGGTTTCTAGTCTCGGGTGAATACTTATACACATTTAACTACTATGCTGCTTATGAAGATGAAGAATATGATTTGTCGCTAAATCAATACATGCTGTTTGATTTTTTGCATGGACAAAATACTACAACTGAGATTGGCTGTCATACAAACATAATTAAACCATACTATAATCAGACTGATGGCACTGATCTTGGTCACGGTCATCTGCAATTTCTTAACTTCATTATATTCAGAAACTTTGCTGTAAGTGATGGTGACGAGGGACTCAGAACACATTGTTGTTATTCTAACTTCTTCGACTTTGGCTGCAGAAACATCTCATTCGGCAAATGTTGTTCATTGAACTCGTTTGGATGTGATTGCAGAGATATCACTATTGGAAACAATTGTAATTATAATCGTTTTGGAAAAAATAATCGCTCGAACACTCTTGGAGATACATGTAACTATATATCATTCGATGATTTCTGTGAGTATAACACTATCGGCCACCGTTGCTATTACAATACCTTTGGAAATAACTGCTCCAATAACACCTTTGGAAATGATTGCAGTTATAATACCTTTGGAACTTATTGCAACAATAACTACTTTGGAAATAGTTGCAGCAATAACATCTTTGGAAATAGCTGCAGATATCTGCAAATTAGTGACAACACAAACACACAAAAGAGATACATTAGTGTTGATAGTGGAGTACAAGGTGATTTATATGCTAACAAGTTTGATTTATATGACGCAGCAATATTGAATAAAAACTATCAAGTCACATTTAAGAAATCATCAAGTGGCAAATATTTAATGCTTTGGGCAACTGATACCGGCACTATGACAGGTAAATATAAATCTAATAATACCGATACCACTTGGAAAAATATAGTATAAGGAGGAATGAATTATGAATTACATTTTATTATTATACATCATCAGCACAATCAGTTGTCTTTAATGTTTCAACGGATGCAATTACAGACACAGCAACAACATTATAAAACAAACTTATAAAACTTATAACATAAAGTTTGATTGCTAAATTAAATGATAAAATAATTAAAGAGGTATAAATGAAATCAATTGAGTTCCCAAATATGTTCAAATCAAATTCTACAAATATAACTAAAACATATTTGCAGGCAACTAAACAAAATACTCTTTTACTTCTACAATCAGAAAAAGGAGAACTTTTTGGCGATCCTTATTTTGGTATTAGATTAAAGAGGTATATATTTGAGCAAAATAATTATATTTTAAAAGATATTATTATTGATGAAATTTATACCCAATTAGCATTATTTATGCCACAACTTAGTGTTGTAAGAAAAGATATAAATATAATTCAAGATAGAGCAATTTTATATTGTAGATTTAAAGCAGTAAACCAAATAGATTTTACAACTAATACTTATAATTTAGTTTTATATGATGAAGAAAATATGTGAGGATAAAAACAAATGATTAATAAAAATGAATTCTTAATAGCAAATGATTCTTATACAAAGAAGGATTTTTACCAACTATATCCTGAAGCACTAGACTTAATTGAAAAATATACTACAAGATATAACCCAAAATCAGCTAATGAAAGTGACCCAGGAGTTATGCTTATAAAATATGCTGCTGTTATTGCAGATAAACTTAATTATAGTATTGATAAAGTTATATTAGAAAATTTTATGCCCTCTGCATCTCAAGACAGCTCAATGAGAAAACTTTGTGATATGATGGGTTATAATATGGGATACTATAAATCAGGTTCTACTGAATTAACTTTTATGTATCAAGGAAATTTATTGGGGACAACAAATGCCAATAATAAATTAATAGAGGAAATTAAATTAGAAGCATTTAAAACCTTTATTACTGATGAAAATAAAGAAATAAATTATATTTTAACTCAAGATGTAATTATTACTACTAAAAATGAACAAAAAACAGCTAATGCAATTGAAGGAGAATTTCAACAATGTAAAGCAGGAGATTCATATATTATTAAATTAAATAATTTAGACAATAATAATAGATTTTATTTGCCTGAATTAATGATTGCTGAAAATGGGATTTGGGTTAAAAATGCAGGTGAAAAATGGAGTAATAGTTGGCCCAAAGCCAAAGTTGATAATTTAAATACTCAAATAGCAGGAAGTTATGTTTGGAAATTTGGTTTTGATTCTCATAAAAATTCAGTTTATATTGAGTTTCCAAATGATATAGCTAATTTAATAGGAAGTGGATTAGAAATAGCTTATGCAAGAACAACTGGGGCTAATGGAAACGTTAGTGCTGGAGTTTTAACTAAACTTACAAGTGATTCTGACTCTAATGGTACTTCTTTAGTAGAAGATGATTTATCAATGATGGTTATAACTAATTCTTCTGCTACTACAAATGGTGCTGATTATGAAACTTTAAATCAAGCCTATAATGGTTTTAAGAGAACTATAGGAACATTTGATACTTTAGTTGCATGTAGAGACTATGCAAATAAAATTTATCAAATGGTTAGTGAGAGAGATAGAATAACTCCACTTGTTTCTAATGTCCAAGTAAGTGATATTAGAGATGATATTAACAGAAGTGCAACAGTAATGACATATGATTCTTTCGGAGTAGTGTTTAATGATACTTCTTATATAGAGGCAGTTCCAGATGGTGAATCGAGAGAAATGAGGGATAGAATTAGTCACTTTGATTTATATATTTATCCATTCAATCCAATAACTGGTTCTTACACTAAAGAATCATTCATTAAATCTTTCCAATTAGGATATGATAATCAATCATTAATAGAAGCTAATTTAGAAGATTATAAAACAATTTCTCATAATATTAAAACTCCAGACAATGAAGATATTGGCTGCATTAAGAATAAGTATTCATTAAAAGCAAAAATAACAACTACATATAAAGTTAATGTTATTGAAGAAAAATCAATATTAGATAATATTTATACTTCTTTATATAAAAATTTTAATATGAGAGAAGTAGATTTTGGTGAAGAAATTGCATTTGATACAATATTAAGTGTAATCCAAAATGCAGACGCAAGAATTAAAAACGTATCTTTAGAAGAGCCAGAAATTTCTACTTATGTATATACTAAAGGAACAAACACAGATGAACTATTAGAAAACAATAGAGAAGTTTATATTAAAACATTAAGTAAAAATATTTTAGCAGGAAAAACACCTTTATTTGATTATAATAATACTTTTAAATATGAATATGGTGAGCAAGAATGCCCAAAAGATAATTCAAGTAAGTATGATTTAATTTTAGGATATAATGGTGACCCATCTGATGATGCAAGCCAAATATCCAAAATAACAACTGAAGTAAAAATTCCAGTGCCATCAACACCCGCAGCACCATATGTACTTAAAGCAAATGAAGCTATTCAAA
>Ga0116182_1001442_pt1 | contig 24559 bp, 18 predicted proteins | sample AD_UKC077_MetaG_FD_89805 | JGI IMG/M metagenome (GOLD analysis project Ga0116182, IMG submission 89805) | Active sludge microbial communities of municipal wastewater-treating anaerobic digesters from USA - AD_UKC077_MetaG | ecosystem: Engineered > Bioreactor > Anaerobic > Digestate | place: USA...
AAGCTCACCAGTCTGGAGGGTTTCTATGTCTGCTCGATTTACCATGAATTTCAGGCGACCGCTATTAAGTAGCGGTCGAGCGTGATGCAACGGACCACAATCCGCTACACACCGCTTTTCTAACCGGTAGCTCGTCAAAAAAAGCCTGTGCTTTTCAAGGAAACAGTGCGGGCAGCAGCACGAACTATCAGAGCAGGTAAAAAATGAAATAACTTACAGGGGCGAACCTGTGGGCAACCATGCTCACAAGTACGTTCCTGTTTTTTTGCTTGCAGTTATATCATGCTGCCGAGTTCCGTCGCTTATTTTTCATTTCCAGATTTCAACAATTACGAAATGGATGACAGACACTATAGAAACCAACATTCAACGCATAGCTGATAAGCTCAAAGAGCCGTCCTCCGCGGTCACACTGGAAAATGTAAAGAAACAGCGCGATGAGATAAATGACCTGATTGCTATTTTCAACGAGACGATTCAAGCCAACAACGATATCGTAGGTGCGAAGCGTCAAAAGAAAGCAGAGTGCGAAAAGAAGGTCTGGGAGCTACTCGCCTTTACTATGCAAGGCGATATTGCTGCATTTGTATCACGCCGTAAAATATTGGATGATGCCATAACGGCACTGTCAAAAACAATCGAGGACGGAAAAAAAGCATCGCAGGATTTTGAACGTGAGATTTCTGACCTCAACAGGAACATCACGAGTACTGCTCCGACCGTCAAGAGCATCAACAATAAGCTCCTCGATTCAGGCTTTCAAGGCTTTACGCTCCGCGAGAAACGTGGTCAGCAGAATGTCTATGAAGTCGTGCGCCCCGATGGTTCTATTGCTGATAACCTCAGTGAGGGTGAACGTAACTTTATCACATTTTTGTACTTCTACCATCTGGTTCGCGGTAGCCATGCAGACACGGATGTAAGTAAAGATAAAATTGTTGTTATTGATGATCCTGTTTCCAGCATGGACAGCAGCGTCCTGTTTATCGTAAGCACACTGGTACGAGAAATGGTCGGCGTATGCTACAATAATGCTGAATACCGCGAACAAAAGCGAGAGGTGCAGGGCGACTACATCAAGCAGATTTTCATCATGACCCACAACGTCTATTTTCACAGGGAGGTAACCTATAACCTGACCAACCGCTACCATTGCGTATCTTTCTTTGTAATAAGCAAGGCAAGTAACAACTCGTCAATCCGCCTTTGCGTTCGTCCCAGCCAAAAGGAGCCAACCGAACAGGAAAACTACAATCCCGTACAGAATTCCTATGCTGCCCTCTGGAGCGCGTACCGCGAGGTTGATACAACAATACCGCTCATGAACGTTATTCGCCAGATACTTGAGTATTACTTCATGCAGCTATGCGGTTACGACGGCGTGAATATCCGCAAGCGTGTACTTGAAACGCATAAAGACAAATTCATCGAGCCAGTTGAAAACGGACAGCCCGATTATACAAAGTGGCATCTCGCCACGGCGATGCTATCCTACATCAGCGCCAGCTCCGTAGGGTTCAGCGATGGGCTCAACTACGTCGATGATTGCGTTGATATTGACGTCTATAAAAATGTGTTCAAGACGATTTTTGAGGCGCTGGAGCAGGAACAGCATTACAATATGATGATGGGTGAAGACGAGTAATCCATCGACGTGTTTATTGAACAAGCATAGGAAATACCACATTCGCTGAAAGGAGGTAGCCTAATGGCACGTGTTGACGCCAATATCAACAAGGAAACGCTCGAATTTATCTGCTCGCAAATCGGAGTCTCTGTATCATTTCTTTCGCAGAGAACAAGCCACACCGAGGAACGGGTAAGTGCATGGTTGGATATTACCAGCAACGAGTATCCGACTATCAATCAAGCAAAAGCTATCGCAAAAGTCTTAAAAGTGCCCTTTGCCGGTTTATATATGAGCAAAGAGAAATTGCCAGTGAAGCAATTACCACCCTTGCGGAATTTGCGAAGATTCCCTGACGGGCTAATTTATGACGACAGTTTTATTAACCTTGCGGTTGCTGAGTTGATTTGTTATCACGACTTTTTAACCGCAGCTGAATCCGATATGGATATTGAAGCATCACAGCTTTCACTTCCAACAATATCTGGAAATGCAAGTGCAGTTGAGTATGCCAGATTAATTAGAACTTTCTTTGAAATAAAGCTGGATGAGCAATTCAAGAAAACTTCTTCCCGGCAGTTTTACCTTTATGTGAGACAGAAAATCGAAATGAAAGGTATTTTTGTCCACTGTTTTACAGGTGTTGATGTCGAGGTTGCTCGAGGTATTTCGATATACAATGATACCGCTCCGATTATTGGTATAAATGATAACGATAGGTATCCGGCAAAAACTTTCTCGATAATACACGAGTTGGTTCACATTTTAAAGCGGCAATCCACGCTGTGCAATGAAATGGTGTCTTCGTTCTCTTCATTTGAGGAAGAAGTTTTTTGCAACGCCGTTGCCGGTGAAACTTTGGTTCCAGCTTCTTCGCTAAATGCTTTTTTTGCCGCAAACAATATTACATCATTATCCATGAATGAAATCACTACGCTTGCAAGTAGGTACAGTGTGAGTAAAGAGGTGGTTATTCGACGACTTTTTGATACGCAACGTTTTACTCAGGATGAGTACGACACATTTGCCAACGAGATACGTCGGGACTTCCTGCAACAACGAGAAGCTGAAAAAATCGCACGGGCAGAAGGACGCGGTCAAAAAATCGTCAAAAATGTTAGTAGAGAAGCCATTGATAAAACGAGCCCTACAATATGCAAAGTCTTATTAACCGGTTATAGTGATGGCTTTTTTAGCAAGCAGGACGTGTCCGGATTGCTTGGCATTAAAGAGAGACACATCCCGAAGTTTCTTTCGGAGGTGGCAAAATGGTAAATATTATTCAGCCAGAACAAATGACACTAATCCCACCTCCATATCGTTACATTATTGACACGTGTTCGATCCTTTCCCAAAAGTCTGATGAACCGCATCGCCGTAGTGTTTATAGTACGCTATGGAAAAAGATTGACGAAATGGTGCTGTCTGGTGAGATTGTTATATGCTCTGATATCAAAGAAGAGGTCGAGGACGACGCTTTACAGCCATGGATTCGTCAATGTACTATTCTCGAAGTTGACTCTGTCGTCCAACAGTATGTGACAAAAGTTGTGAACGAACATCCAGACCTGCTTAGTTTTACGAACATGAAGTCTTCGGGAGATGCGTTTCTTATTGCTACTGCTATGAAGTATCGGATTGCTGTAATTACCGAGGAAAGCAAGACATCCCCCAAGAGAATCCCCAAAATATGTGAAGCCTACAATATCCCGTGCTACAATGTTACAGAGCTTGCAGAAAAAGAAGGATGGTCATTCTGAACAGAAAACCGCCCGTGAACAACCGTAAATCGGCTGCTCACGGACGTTTGGTATTTTGTCCATAAGGCGCGTCCTCATCGGCTGAGGATTATCTAATAAAACAACCTGACTGTCTCGCCAGACGGCTCGATCAGGGCCTAAGTTAATAGCATAAATTAACACGCCATTATCCTTGCCGGTTTCAAAATAACTACTATTGGGATTGAGCGACTGTCCGGGCAATAGAAACGGCTGGCCAGCTAAGCCGGTTTCTTCAGTCAACTCTTTGACTGCCGTCTGATCATGGTTATCGCCTTGTTCAACATAACCGCGCGGGACATTCCAAACTAAACCACCCTGACGATCGCGTTGTTGCTCAATTAAGCCAGCATAAACTTGATAATCCTGCTGTTTGCTTAACCTTTTTAATTCAATAACTCGCTGTTTTTGAATAATGACAAAAGGGATGATTACTGATCCGCCACCGCCTGGTTCTTGAAAAGTAACATGCTGGCCCAGGTCCGGGCTAATGCCTAAATTCATAACGCCGTATTTGGATTGAGCAGCTAAATGCGCATAATGCTCAACTGGCTGACCATCAATAAAAACTTGCCAAATATGTTGAATACTATCGGGAATCGGATAAATTGAATCATTGCGCAAGTTTAACTTCTCTAATTTATCGGTTAATTGACGATCAATTAATCTATCCAAATCTTTAGTATTCATATATTTACCTTAACTGCGCGTCCTAATAATGACGCTATTAACTAAACCTAATAGTAACAAACTGGCAATCAACGAGCTGCCGCCATAGCTGACTAGCGGCAAAGCAATGCCGACCACCGGCAAAAGACCAATATTCATTGCCAAATTAACAAAAACTTCAATCGCCAACAAACCGATAGCGCCAACCACCACGAAACAGCCGAAATCATCTTTAATCTTTGGTAAAACGGCTAGAGCACGATAAATAATCACGGCAAACAATAAAACCACTAACCCGGCGCCTAACAATCCCCGCTCTTCAGCAATAACGGCAAAAATAAAATCAGTTTGCGCCTCGGGTAAGAATTTTAATTGCGTCTGCGAACCAAAACCGACGCCACGCCCCAAAATACGACCGGAACCAACGGCAATCATCGCCTGATTAACATTATAACTCTGACTAAAGGTTTGTTGATTGGGGTTAAAAAAAGAGCGAATTCGACTCTTTTGAATATTGGTAAATAAAAAAAGCCAACCAACGACTATGCCAATAATAGCCAGACCAGCCAACCAATATAAATATTTACGATCAAAACCGATAACTAGGATTAAAATCAACCAAATAGACCCTAAAAGCAAAGCCGAACCGAAATCAGGCTGTAAAAGTACCAAAATCATTAACACCAAAGTCGCTAGTCCGCTTTTTAAAAAAATTTTCCATTGATCAATACGTATTGTTCGACTAGAGAAATAGCTGGCTAAAAAAATTATTAGAATAATTTTAACTAATTCTACTGGCTGCAAACCTAAACCAAGAATATTAAACCAACCACGTGTTCCATTGATAGGACTACCAAAGACTAGCACCGCTACTAAAAGAACAATCGCTAGTCCATAAAAATAATTAACATAGCCGCGCCAACGATGATAATCCGATAAAGATAGCGCGATAAAACCAATCAAGCCAATTAGGCTAAAAATTAACTGCTTGCGAAAAGCCAACAAACTGACGCCGCCACGCCCTAAAGAAACACCGTAAATTTCAGTCAAACCGACGGCCAACAATAGCAGCATCGCTACTGTCAAAAGCCAATCATTGCGCCGCCAATACTGGCGAAGTTTTCCCAACATAAACTAATCTTCCAACGGCAGATAGTTATCGGTATTAAGGTAATCAACCATCGTCACGACTTCTAGGTGATCGGCGCCGCTAAGACCCGGCCAAGAAAAATTAACCATCCGCGACTCACCAGATTTCACCTTAGATAAAACCAGTTCATTAACGCCGATTAAATTATCGCCTTGGTAGACCAACATCAAAATTGGTATTGACCAATAACCATAGGCAGTTTTGTTGTCCAGACGAAATTTAACCTGCGTTACTGCTTGATCGCCTAAGCCGGCAAAACTGATTTGCCGATCGCTAATAACCAACTGATCATGATTAGCTAGAAAAGCTGGCCAATCAGGAATCTGCCGGGCATCAAGTTTTTGCCAAAAAGTTTGCGTAATAGCTAATTGTACTGCGGCTCCGGCGGGAACCTGTTGACCGGTGGCGACCAAATACTTACGCTGACCAGGCAACACAAACCCTTCACGCTGAACAATAGGCTGTCCATTGGCTATGAAAGCATATTTAAAATAAACGGCTGTCCGATTATTCGGGTTATAAATTTCGGCTAGCAGGTCGCTAGGGTTATTGCCAAAAATCTTAACTTCACTAATACTCAACGGTTGATTAGTCCGACCAGCCAGTAAGTTGACACCGCTTTGCGCTATGTCCAGCAATGACTGGCGATCTCGACTACGATCAAAAATAAAATAGCGGCCTAAACCATAGAACCCATAAATCCAACCAGCAATTACCAACACCACTAAAAGGCCGATAGCTAAACTATAAAATAATCGGCGATGACGCAGATACCACAGGCCGAATGATAATTGTTTTAAGGAAATATCGCCATCACCCAAACGATCTGGTAAAGGATTATTAGTAGGAGCTGTTTTTTTGATAGGCATAATATATAAAATTAAGGCATCATAACCGGACCAATTAAAATCATCGTCTGCCCGGCCATATTTCTAATTTCTAAACGGGCTCGTAATCTTTGTTGTGACGACTCGGAATCATTAGCTTTATCACTGATGGTCTTACGGCCAGCTTTCAATAGGCTCCGCTGAAAAAAATTACCGGCAGCCGTTTTGTCATCTTTGGTCCAAGCCTGACCGGTAGCTTGCTTTATGGCTAAGTCTCGTATAATCTGCAGAGTATCAATTGTTTCATTGAGACGCTGTTCTGATAGTAGGTTGCTAACCTGGAGTTTAGCTAAAGCGAGACGTAACATTTTGGCGGTGGCAATCTGCCGCTCAATCGCCGGTAAGCCGCTAGTATCAATGGCAATTAAACTGTCCGCCGTAACAGTATTTTGCGCTAATCCGCTGCTCGGTAAAACTAATGCCCATTGATCGGCCGGTAATTGCCAATTAATCAAGTAGAACTTAGCCAGCGCCAGCTGTTGCTCTCGCCACCAAGCTGGACGAATCCACGACTTATCAACCACTAAAATCTTAGCTAACCAATCTTTAAGTATCCCGACGCTAGACCAAAATTGATTAGCTTGCCAATCTTTAGCTGACTGTTGGTTGAGATAATTGTCCAACTGAGAACCAATCTTGGTCCAATTAATATTTTGTCCAGGCCAATATCGCTCCTGCAAAACTCGCAGACCGATATTGGGACGCTCTTTTAATTGACGGCGATCATGGCCGCCCTCGGCCAGGGAAAAAGAATTTTTTAAAATAGCCGCTTGCAGCTTATCTAAGACCGCCGCCCGAGCTGACGCATCAAGGCGAGCCACTTGTTCCAAAGATTGGCCGGCCAAAACATCTTGTTGAGCTTTTACATAATGAATATAGGTTAAATCGTCACGCAAGCCGGCAAAATAACTAATAGTCTTATAGACCTTGGCCCAGTAATTTTTTACCTCCTGATTGCTGGACAAATCACGAGCTAAAATATTAGCTGCCAAAAAATCCATTCGCCAATCATCGACATCAAGTTGGCAATCAGGACAATCTTGATTACGGTAATAAACCGGCCATGGTCGACCAAGCCACTGACTAGCTAAAGAGAAGTTAGCCAATCGACCACCCGATTGATAGCTGGCGTCTGGCTTAAACAATCGATAATCAAACAGCTGACCAAAAATTGGCGATAAGTTTGGACCATCCGCTGCTTGAATCAACGCCACCTCTTGTTCAACTTCCTGCTTTAAATCACTACTTAAAGTTGGCATTTTATATATTTGATCGTCGCCAGTCTGAAACGCCGTGGTGGCCGCCGCTAGATTATCATAATTGATTTGATTATTCTTGGGCACTAATAAATTTAAGGTTACTGCCCAATACTGGACATTGAGACGATAAGCTTCCAATAACGGATCGTTACCATCAACCGCCTGACTAACTGCCGCTTGATAACGCCGATTGGCTGAATCAAATAAGTTCAGACTAATTTGCCACAGACCATCATAAAGACCAGCTTCTAGGGCTTTATAAACTTCTTTAAGATTATTCTGATAATAATAAAAAATGGCATCATTGGTAATAATAACCGGCCATTTATCTTGGCGCGCCGCTTGATAAAAACTAAAAAAATCCTGCTCGGGTTGACCAAATGGATTATCAATAATTACCGAACCATGCTCGTTTATTTTCTTAATCAGCGGTTCCAGATTATAGCGTCGGCGTATCTCATAATAATTAGCGGCCTGGTTCTTTACATTGAGCGGTAATTTTACTGCTTGAGCTTGGTTGGCTAAAATAGCTGTTGACCAGCTAGTGGTTGGAGCTTGATAAATTTGGCTGAAAACCAATTGGTCCGCTCTAAAATCTGGATCCTGGCGAACTATCGTCCCCGGATCAGCATCTTGGCCAAACTGTAATGTTGGCTGCTCGGTGATTTGATTAGGGTTAATCGCTGACTGAGATTGATTTTTAACCTTGGCCTGCTGTCCCCAAACTACAATCAGTCGGGAAATAATAATAATGAATACGACTGATAATATAGCTGAAGCAATCCATAACCAATTACCGGACGACGAATGACGCTTAGCCAGTGACTGGCTAATGGTTGTGTCCTCGGGTAAATTATTACTAAATAAAGCTTTTTTCACGAAGATAATTTTAATAATAACCGCTAAACGATGGCTGTATTATTGTACCAATTAACCACTGGAAAAACAAGCTGAAAACTCCAGCCAACAGCTTGCCAGACATCAATTTTCTTGCTAAAATACTTAAGTTAGCACTTAGCCTATGCGGCTATATTTTTTATGTAAAAACAGCTATGAACAAGAATTTCCAACAAGCTACTGCTGAGTATAGCGCTGAAGCCATCACCGTCCTTGAAGGTTTAGAGCCGGTTCGCAAACGTCCCGGTATGTATATCGGATCAACCTCGGCCACCGGTCTTCATCACTTAATCTGGGAAGTGGCTGATAATTGTTTTGATGAAGTAATGGCTAATTATGCCGATTCGGTAGAAATTACTCTTTTACCAGATGGTCTAGTCGAAGTGGCTGATAACGGTCGCGGCATTCCCGTAGATATTCATAAAACTACCGGCGTCTCAGCCCTAGAAACGGTTATGACCAAGCTGCACGCTGGTGGTAAATTTGGCGGCAGCGGTTATAAAATATCAGGTGGTTTGCATGGTGTCGGCGTTTCGGTAGTTAATGCTTTAAGTTCTTATTTGAAAGCCACCGTTTATCGCGATGGCGCCATTTGGGAACAGGAATACCAATGCGGTAAGCCAAGCGGACCAACCAAAAAAGTCGGCAAAGCCAATAATAATCAACACGGCACTACTATCACCTTCCGGCCCGATGAAACTATTTTTGATACTACTGAATTCAAATGGGGCACCATTCTTGATCATTTCCGTCAGCAAACTTATCTCACTAAAGGCGTAACGGTTAAACTACACGATCGCCGACCCGGACATCGTTCCAAAGACTATGTTTTTTACTTTGAAGGCGGTATCAAGTCCTATATTAAAAGTCTTAATCGTAACAATCAGGTTAAAAATGAAACCGTCTTTTATGCTGAAAAAGAACTAGATAATGTTAAAGTTGAATTGGCGCTGCAATATAACGATGGTTATAATGAAACCGTTCTGGCCTTCGCTAATAATATTATCAATATGGAAGGCGGCACTCATTTAATCGGCTTCCGCAGCGCGCAAACCAGAGTTCTGAATAATTATGCTAGGTCCAAAAATATTTTAAAAGAAAAAGATGATAATCTGACTGGCGATGATGTTCGCGAAGGCTTAGTCGCTATTATTAGTGTTAAATTACCGAGCCCGCAATTTGAAGGCCAAACTAAGGGTAAATTGGGTAATGCCGAAATTAAAGGTTATGTTGAACAAGTTTGCAGTGAAACCTTAAGCACTTTCCTTGAAGAACACCCGAAAGAAGCTGAACAAATAATCGGCAAATGTTTGCTATCAGCTCAAGCTCGCATCGCCGCTCGCACTGCTCGTACTGCTATCTTACGCAAAAGCGCCCTAGATAGCGCTACTTTACCCGGCAAGCTAGCTGACTGTTCTAGCCGTAAAGCTGAAGAATGCGAATTATTTATTGTTGAGGGCGATAGCGCCGGCGGCAGCGCTAAACAAGGTCGCGACCGTCGTTTTCAGGCTATTTTACCACTACGCGGCAAAATTCTTAATGTCGAGCGAGCGCGCTTAGATAAAATGCTGGAAAACAATGAAATAAAAAACATGGTTATTGCTCTAGGTACCAATATTGATGATCAATTTGATATTAGTCGTTTGCGCTACCACCGCATTGTAATTATGACTGATGCTGATGTTGACGGCGCTCATATTAGAACTTTGCTGCTAACCCTATTTTTCCGCCACTTTAACCCGCTAGTAACCAATGGTCACCTTTACATTGCCCAACCACCACTTTATCAAATTAAAAAAGGAACAACTGTCCGCTATGCCTATTCTGATGAAGAAAAAGATAAAATAGTTAAAGAGCTTGGCGGCACATCCGCCGTAGTGGAGATTAATGATAACCAAAATGAAGATGATAATTCTGAACAAAACGAACCAAGTATTGACAACGACAGCCCTGAACAAAATAACAAACCCGGTAAAAACGCCAAGACGCCGACAAAATTACACATTCAGCGTTATAAAGGTTTGGGTGAAATGAACCCAGAACAATTATGGTCCACAACTATGAACCCAGAAAATCGTGTTTTACGCCAAGTTGAGGTTGAAGACGCCGCTATGGCCAATGAAATTTTTGAAATGCTGATGGGCAACGAAGTGGCTCCTCGCAAAAACTTTATCCAGACTTATGCTAAAAAAGTTACCAATCTAGATATTTAGCTTATCAACATTTCCGTTATTAAAAAACAGCTGGCGATTGACAGCTGTTTTTTAATATTTGAACCGAAATAAAACTAACGTCCAAGCTGTAATTGAATTTTATCTGTGCCCGGCACTTTGCTTAAAAAGCCAGGCTGCCAAATAACTTTATAGCTGGCCACATTGGGCTGACCAGACAAATAAGTGTCCAACTGCTGGCGATTGAGACCGACCAGCGCCCGTTTATCAACTAACTGATCAGCTTGATCACTAACTAATTCAACCTTATAGCTGACATTTAACTGAGCCTGATGTTGCTGTGGTTGCCAAGCTGATAACTGATAAGTTAATGATTGTTCATTAATCTTGATAGCATCATCAGCTTGATTAAGCACCTCCTTAATTGCTTCAGCAGAAACTATAGCCCCGCCAGCTGCCGCTTTGACAGTAATAGTGAACTCGGCTTTTTGATCGCCAGCCTGAGCATCACTACTAATTGACCATTGGCTATCATCCAACCAATAAACCAAAGCTTCACCGCCAGCCTGTTGATCGAGCTGATTTTTGGCCTGAGCTGCGGCGGCTTGCTTAGCTTGACTGATTGCCTGTTCCAAGTCAGTCGCCAGAACTATCGCCTGGCTATCGCTTTGATAATCAATATTCTTGTTAGCCACGGCATAAATCTTGTCCTGCAAGCCAGACCACAGACCTGGTATGGTAAATTTGGTGGCAGCCGCTACGGCGTTCTCCGTCTTTACTTGATCAGCATAGGCCTCAGCAATAATCTGACCACCGGCCGGCACAGTCACAAAATTTCGCAAACGATATAGCACGCCATTGGCGGTTAATAATCTAGTAGTCGCTCGCAATGGCTGATCTTTAGCTGTTGTATTGACCAAAGTAACCTGACCGACTAATTTCCCTGAACCAGTAGTCTGACTTTGACCAGTCGCTCTAAATGTTTGCCGATATTCACTATTGATTTGCAAGAATTTGGCCGGTACCGCTCCATCGGTGGCTGGCACAGTATCAGTTAAAACAATTGTCTGTTGCCGGGCTGGCTGATCACTCTTGGGATAGATAGTTATTTTAACCCGGATTAATGAATAATAAAACATTACCATTACGACAATAGTAATTAAGCCGATAAAAAACAGTGCTAACCGACGATAAAGGCGACCGAAGCGCTGGTCAGATTCAGTTGGCACATAACTATTAACCGTCGTCCATTGATTAATAAATGGTTCGTCAACCGGTATTTGACTAGGCGGATTTGATGACAAGGCTGCGTTATCCGCCAACTGTTCCGGTTGATCATTTTCCTGGCGGACAGTTTGCCAGACAGCCATTTCTTCATTAGTAATCAGCGGCTGATTAGTGACAACCACTACTTTGGGTTGAACTGGCGGCTGACGACGAACAACTTTTTTGGCGGCTGCCGGCTGCGCTTTAGTTGACCGCCGGACTGATGGCCGCGCTGGTCGTGCTTTCGGCGGACGACCGGCCGAACGACGAGCAACCGGTTTAGTTGAACCACTACCAGCCTTGGCGGCAGTGGTCTTAGTTTTTTTTACAGGCATAAAAAGATTTTAATAAAAGTATCTTTTTTTATTATAGCTAAAATTTAACCATTCCGGCAAATTTAGCCATGAGTTCTGCTAAAAGTTTAGGCTGACGATTGACTTTAAACCCAGTCGCTATCCTTTGTTTATTATTGTTTAGATTAATTTCTAAATATACTTGGCTCGGCCCGGGATATTTTAATAAAATTTCTTTTAACTGAACCAATTGATCTTGATCAAATTCTTGATTTAAAATTAAATCAAATTGTTCAGCTAAGCTATTAGCTGTTTCTTTCGTTGCCGACCGATCGGCTGAGTTGACTACCACTGGCCCCGACCAATTGCCTGATTTAGCCCGTCGTTTCTGTCCAGGCAACTCACGAAAAGTTGCCAATTGATCAGTTAAATTATCCAGCGTTAAATAAATTGCCTTGTCAGCTAAAATTTTTCGTTCATTATCTTTATCGGAAATTGTCCCTTGGCACAAAATCGCTTGGCCATCTTGCCAAACTTCACCGCTGGTTGCCAATAGGGTTGGAAAAACAATTACCTCGGTGCTGCCGGTTTCATCTTCCAATTTAACAAACAGCATTGATTGATTAGCTCGCGTCATTATTTTTTTACTGCTAACCACCATGCCGCCGATTGTAACATTTTGCTCATTATTAAGAGCGGCTAAATCTTTAATCGGCGTCAGCGCTGAGCCTAGCTGTTTCTTAAAATCCACAAAAGGATGTTCGGTAATATACAAACCCAATAATTCCCGCTCCCAGCCTAACTTGGTCTGACGATTAACTGGTGGCGCTGACCGCAAAACCAACGGCTGATGCTCGACACCGCTAACTCCAGCAAACAAACTATTCTGACCGCTTAAACGATTCTGGTTAGAATCTTTGTTATATTTTAATAAAATATCCAAATTATCTACTAATTGCTGGCGATCATGCCAAGCGTCAAAAGCGCCAGCCTTAATCAAACTTTCCAATGATTTACGATTTAAATCTTTATCAGTAATTCGCCGCAAAAAATCAGCTATATCTTGATAATGACCGTTAGTCTTGCGTTCATCTTTAATGACCTCGGCAATATGTTCACCGACATTTTTAATAGCCAACAAACCGAAACGAATCGTCGGTTTATCCACCAGGGCCTCGTTGACGACAGTGAAAGAATCAAAGGACTGGTTAATATCCGGCTGACAGACCTCGATACCCATGTGCCGACATTCATCAATTTCAATCGCCACCCGATCGCTATTTTGTTGATCGGCCGCTAACAGCGCCGCCATAAAAGCTGTCGGATACTTAGCTTTCAAATAAGCCGTCTGGTAAGCCACCATAGCATAGCAAGCGGCATGAGAACGATTAAAACCATAGCCAGCGAAAGGCTCAATAAAAGAAAACACTTTTTCAGCCAAAGTCTGACTAACGCCATTATTGACGCAGCCGGCAATGAATTTTTCTTTTTGCTCAGCTAGCAGTTTAGCAATTTTCTTACCCATGGCTTTACGCAAAACATCGGCTTGACCCATGGTAAAGCCAGCTAGACTGCGGGCAATCTGCATAACTTGTTCCTGATAAATAGCTACCCCGTAGGTTTTAGCCAAAATCGGTTCCAATTTTGGATGCAGGTATTGCGGTTTTTTACGGCCATGTTTGCCGGCGATATAATCAGGAATCCATTCCATCGGACCGGGACGATACAGGGCGACCATGGCAATTATATCTTCCAAATTGGTCGGCTTAAGGTCGCGCAAATAACGCTTCATGCCGGACGATTCAAATTGAAAAACCCCGGTCGTCTCGCCGCGCTGAAAGAGACCAAAAGTCTCCTGATCATCAAGCGGAATCTGATTAATATCAATTTCTATCCCTTTAGTAGCCTTGATGATACGAATGGCTGACTCAATAATGGTCAAATTTTTCAGACCCAAAAAGTCCATCTTTAACAAGCCTAAATCTTCAACTGGATGCAGGGAATATTGGCAAACAACTGTTCGATCGGTTGATGAAGCATACTGGATAGGGGTATATTCAGTTAGCGGATCTTTAGTGATCAAAACGCCGCAAGCGTGCGTTGAGGTATGTCGAGCACATCCCTCCAGCCGCTGAGCATAATCCAAAATCTGTTTAGCTTGCGGATCTTGCTGATAAATCTGTTTAAGTTCTGCCACTTGCTCTAAGGCTTCTGGCAATTTCATAAACATCGGCACCATCTTGGCTAGTTTATCGCAAAAATCATAGCTGGCATCCAACACCCGTCCAACATCACGAATCGCCGCCCGCGCCGCCATGGTTCCAAAAGTAATAATTTGCGAAACATGATCGCGGCCATATTTTTCTGAAACATATTCAATGACATCTTCACGACGAATATCAGCAAAATCAGTGTCAATATCCGGCATAGAAATGCGATCCGGATTTAAAAATCTTTCAAATAACAAATCATAGGCGATGGGGCATAGCTCGGTAATGCCAATCAAATAGCAAACCAATGAACCGGCGGCACTGCCACGACCCGGACCGACGACAATTGCATTATTTTTAGCCCAATTGATAAAATCAGCAACGATTAAAAAATAATCAGGAAAGCCCATTTTAGCAATAATCTCCAACTCATAGTCCATCCGTTCTCGATAAAGCGGCTCTATTTCTTCATAAGTTTGGCCATAACGCTTAACTAATCCGTCTAAGCATAATTGACGCAAATAATCTTGGGCAGTGAGGTCATTAGGTACAGTAAAGCGCGGCAACAGAACTTGACCCATCGCTAGCTCTAAGTTGCATTGATCAGCAATTTTAACAGTATTATTAATCGCTTCTGGAACCGCAGCAAAGGCAGCCGCCATTTCGGCACTAGGCCGAAAAGAATAATCATCCTCAAGCATATTCATTCGGCCGGCATCATTCTTTTTGTGCTTGGTTTGCAAACACAATAAAACATCTTGAACATCGCGATCAGAGGCTCTAATATAATGAACATCATTAGTCGCCACCAGCGGGATGCCAGTTGCTTGCGACAATTTAATTAATTCCTGATTAACCTTCTCTTGCTCGGGTAAATGTGGATGGTCTTGCAATTCTAAATAATAATTGCCTTGACCAAATAATTGATTATACTCTAGCGCCCGCTTTTTGGCTTGCTCTTTTTTGCCGGACATAATTAACCGCGGGATCTCGCCAGCTAAACAAGCGCTCATAGCAATCAAGCCCTGGCTATATTTTTGCAAGCACTCCCAATCAATCCGCGGCTTATAATAAAAACCTTCCAGGTGAGCAATGCTAACCAATTTTAATAGATTATTGTAACCAACCTGATCTTTGGCTAACAAAATTAAATGATAGCTGCGCTCAATCTGACTATTCTTATCGTGACGCGAACCAGGAGTTAAATAGGCTTCTACCCCAATAATCGGCTTAATACCGGCCTTCTGACATTTCTGATAAAACTCCACGACGCCATACATGACCCCATGATCCGTTAAAGCCACGGCTGTGGCTCCATCAGCTTTAGCCGCCTCCACTAATTCATCAATCTTGCCCATACCATCAAGCAAGGAATAATGGCTATGAACATGCAGATGGACAAAGGGTTGGTTAGACATTGGGGAAATAATTAACGGCTTAATAATAATTTTAGTATAACAAAAAGAGTCGGCACTGTCATTTAGTCTACAAGCTAAATCTCAAGAGTTTCCAATACTCCTCGGCTGTTTTTGACCAGCTAAATTGACTAGCTTGTTGCCGGCCAGCCTGAGCTAGCTGCTCAGCCAATTGCCGGTTAGTCAGAATCTGCTCCATTGCTCGCGATAAGGCCTGACTATCAGCCGGATCTATTAATAGAGCAGCGGTGCCGGCCACTTCGGGCAAAGCCGTGGTAGCGGCAGTAATGACCGGCCGACCGCAGGCCATGGCCTCTAAAACCGGCAAGCCAAAACCTTCATAAAAAGATGGATAAACAATCAGGCTAGCCAAATTATAAACAATTGGTAAATCATCAGCCGGCAAATAACCGAGCCAATAAATATCTTGACGATTGGCTGCTTGTCGCCAAGCTATTCGGGCCGCCCCCTGTTTCCAACCTTGACCACCGGCAATCACCAATGAACAATCAGCCAAGCTGGGGCAACGCTGACGTAAATTATCATAAGCTCGAATAATATTGACCAAATTCTTGCGCGGCTCACAGGTCGCTAGCGATAAGATAAAGCGCTTTGGCAAATTATATTGCTGACGGCAATTAGTTAAACGCTGGTCGTCGGACATAATCGGCCGAAAAGCCGGATTGGCCGCCGAATAAATAACTGTAATTTTTTTCTCGGGCACAGCCATTAACTCGATCAAATCACGCTTAGTATTTTCAGAAATCGCCACAATCCTATTAACTTTATTAATTAATCTAGGCAAGTGCAGACTGGCATGCCAAAAGCGGCGGCGCCAAGAAAAAAACTCTGGCTGACGCAAAAAAGATAAATCATGAATTGTTAATATAGTCGGTATCTGACCAGTTAGCGGTGTAAAATTGAAATGCGGCAATAACCAGACATCAGCTGAACAATATTTATCCAAACGCGGCCGGTCAAATAACCAGGCCGCACTATTAATTAATTTATTGGGACATTTTAGCCGACACCAACTAATATTTGGTTTCTCCTTGAGAGCCGGCCAATTATCGGGCCGTTGATGCCAACCACTATAAAAAAGCCGCCAGTCTGCTTCGGGATGAGCGGTTACTAAAGCATCAATCAGCCGTCCAGTATATTCGGGAATACCACTGATTTGTTTAGCTAGCAGCGGCCTAGCGTCAACGGCAATCCGCATATTATTTAGCGCTGCTGAAAATCAGTTAGCGACTTATTAACAACATCTTTAAATTGCTGTTCAAAATTTGACCGGGAAAATAGTTCAGCTCGTTGACGAATAGTGGCTGGATTAAATGTCAACTGATCAAAGCGACGCAAAGCCGACACTAATGCTTTAACAGTTTGCTCTTGAAAAAAAACACCGGTCTGACCGTCAACCACCGTTTCCAACGCCCCACCCTTGGCATAAGCAATGACTGGCCGACCGCAGGCCATGGCCTCAACTACAGTTATACCGAAATCCTCCTCTTGTGGATTTAAAAAAGCCCGGCAATTTTGATATAATTCAATTTTTTTAGCTTCATCAACTCGCCCCAAAAATTCAATATTGCTGGCCCCAGCCGCCATCTTTTTTAATCTGCCCAAATCAACACCATCGCCAAAAATCTTAATCGGCCAGCCCAATTCTTTAAAAGCTTCCACTACTAAATCAAACCGTTTGTAGACTACCACTCGACCACCGATTAAAAAATAATCACTTGGTTGATCAACGACTTTAAAGCTATCGACATCAACTGGTGGATAAACAACTTGGCTATCGCGGCCATAGTATTTCTTAATTCTTTTTTGCACCAATTTAGAATTGGCCACAAAATAATCAACCCGATCCGCCGATTGCCGATCCCAGAGCCGCAGATAATTCAAAAACAAGGAAACAATTTTTTTTAAAAACTTATTATATCTAAGCTCAGCAATATAACGATGAGTATAATCCCACAAATAACGAGTCGGCGTATGGCAATAACAGATATGCGGTACTTCGGGACCGGTAATCACGCCTTTAGCAAAAGCGCTGGCGTCAGAAATAACTAAATCGTAGTCGGATAGATCAAAAAACTCAACCGCCATCGGCATCCATGGCAAAAACCAGCGATAATGTTTGACTCCACCAGGAATTCGTTGAATAAAAGACGTTTTGATGGTCCGGCCGGAAAAATATTTATCGGCGTGCTTTTGTTCGTAAAGCAAGGTATAAATATCGGCCTGTGGATACATCTCAGCCAACACCTTTAATACCTTTTCGGCACCGCCGTCTTGGGCTAAATGATCATGAATTAAAGCGATTTTCATAATTAAGCGGCTTGACGATGACGCAAAACGGCCATCGGAGTTCTTAATAAAATACGAATATCTCGAGCCAACGACCAATTCTCAATATAATAAACATCTAACTTAACCTCTTCTTCAAAACTTAAATCAGAGCGGCCGGAAACTTGGGCCAAACCAGTAATTCCCGGCTTAATAGTCAGCACTTTTTTGTGATGCCGCTGATATTTGGCCACCTCCTCCGGTAAATGCGGCCGCGGTCCAACCAAGCTCATTGAACCGATAAAGACTAAAAATAATTCTGGTAATTCATCAATACTAAAACGACGGATAAACTTGCCTACTCTAGTAATCCGCGGATCGTCTTTAATCTTAACCATCGGACCGTCATCACGAATATTGCGATCAGCTAACTCAGTGTAACGCAGACTATCGGTGCCCGGCGCCATTGAACGAAATTTTAAATAACGGAATTTACGGCCGGCTTGACCGATTCGGCACAACGGTGAACCGTCATCAAGGCGGCTAAAAAAGACCGGCCCGGCCGAATCCAATTTAATGGCAATAGCGGTAAGTAAATAAACTGGACTTAAAATAATAATTAAAATACCAGAAACAACAATATCAAATAAACGCTTGATAATCCGCCCCCAACCATCCAGGGTCGTTTTCTTAACTTCTACCACTGGTATGCCGGCCACTTCATCAACTTCGGTTTTTAAAACTTTAGTGTCCAACAAATCAGCAATATATTTAAAAGTCAAGTGATGTTCATCGGCAAAATCATAGAGCCGAACCACTTCAGCTTTACTTAAATTAGGATCGGCTTGAATAATTTCATCAATTTCTTTGACTTGCAAATAGTCCGCTAGTTCCTGAGCAATCTCCAAGCTAAAATCATCATAATGCTTAACCACCTGATAACCTCGCGACCGATGACTGAACCATTCTTTGATTAATTTATCCGCCGAAGCGCCGCGGCCGACAATTACGACTCGATGGACGCCGATACCATAACGAAATAATTGTTTTTGAATAAAACGAACAATTAATCGCGCTAAACTAACATAGGCCCAGGCCAATAACCAGCCAACTAAGATAATAAACCGCGAAGAAAACCATTCCCGAAAAAAGAAAATATAGATAACAATCAAACCAAAACCGGCAAAACAAGCAAAAAAAACTTGACTCAACTCCTCAAAACGCTTAATACCGCGGGCTCGGTATAAACCGGCAATCGCAAAAATAATTAACCAAGCTGCCGCCACGACAACCAGCGACCATAAAAACTCACCGAAAGGCAAATTATATAAAATCGGCCTGATTCCAGTGGCCATCTCGCTAGCCCGCAGATGATAAGCGGAAATACCGGCCAAAAAAACCATTAAAAAATCAACCGGTACCAAAATAAAAGAAAAAAATAATTCACTGCGTTTCATAAATTTTAAATTTTAGACCGACGGCCAGCTATAAGCCGGATTCTGTATCCCCGAGAGGACGGCAGCCATTTATCTTGGCCGTCAATTGCTTGACGGCTCCAGCGAGCTACTTGGTCTTTTGGCGAACCAAAAGTTTGCTCTTGCTCCAGATAGGGTTTACCACGACTAATCATTACTGATTAGCGACAGCTGTAGCTACGGCAAGCCGCAACACCAACTGACTTTTCACCTTTGACGATATAATCGCTAGTATTGTCTCTGTGGCACTTTCCCTACGTCTGCCTCACGGCAAACGCGGCGGGCGTTACCCGTTATCGCGACACGGCGCTAAGCGCCGCGGGAGTCCGGACTTTCCTCTATTTAGTAAACTAAATAGCGGCTGCCCGCTGGCTGTCTGGTCTAAAATTTATTATACAGCTACCAAGCTAATAGTCAACTGTTTTTAGTTATAGCTTATTGACAAAATTACTTTAACGTGCTATTATTTCATAATACCTTAAAAATAGAATAACCAGTATCGGAAAAATACATCTAGGCACCACACCCCATAAGCCCTAGCTCTGTCCCGACTCGGTTGGAGGAATACATGGAAAAATTCTTTAATCTTATTGTCAGTGTTGGGTCAGTTGATGGCATCTGCACCAGTGCTGCCGCTCTTCGGAATATCTGTCAGCCGGAAACCGACATCATCTTTGTCCAGGCTTTCACAGTCGACAAGATCGACCCGACCGCCTGGAAGCCCAACCGACAAGTCCTATTTGTTGACTTAGCCGTCAACAACAGGGACGAGTCGATGACGGTGGATTTTCTCCGCCGGATCAACGCGGCTGGTCACCAAATTATCGGTGTGCTCGATGAGCATTGCCGCGAAGACTGGGAAAAAGCCTTTTCTGAGGCTGGGCTATCGTTCAATGGCCTAATCATTGAGCCGGTCAGCCAAGCCACCAGTGACATAAAGTCATCCGGCGCCCTCCTGCTTTCCCTCCTCGGTGACGAGGTTGACGAACACACAGGAGAACTACTCGGCGCCGCTGATGCCGGCGACCGTATGGACTTTACTACTCACTTCGGTGGGTTGATAAACCGGGCGGTCAAAAGCAAAATCGCCGATGACAGCCGCCGGGTCTATCTGGCCAAGCATTTCTCCCAGAACGCCCAACCCGATGAGACTATTCTCGGCTGGATTGCCGAATACGATAAGATCCTGGAAAATCACCAGGAAATTATCGCCAGCCGACAGGACCTGGGGGACAACATCATACGGGTCGTCACCACCGGCCTGGCCGTGGATATGACCACTTTGATGTCCGAGCTGTATAAGTTTGGCGCCAAAGTTGTCATTGTTGAGGGAATGGCCTTCAACAAATCCGTCGGCCGTCCCACCCTACAGATAGCCTTCGGAGCCAGCGATAACCAGCTGGACATCCTCGGGGCTATCAAAGCCGCCGGCATCATCGCCTCTGGCTTTGCCTCCAAGGCGAATGTTGAGCCGGAAGACGAGGCCGCCGCCCTGGTCGCCGTCCAATCCCTCCTCCTGCAATAACATCCCGGGCAAGCGGGAAAACAACAACACAACCAAAGAAGCATTCTTGCCGATGCTTCTTTTTTAATACTTATAATTTATTAAGCCTTTACAAAACAACCACACTATGGCAAGATATTGCCAAACAAAAAAGGAGACAGGAATGTATATTTTATCAATCTTCTGGCTGCCAATACTGGCAATCCTACTATTAAAACAAGGGCTGCTAAAATATGGCTCTTTCAATCTAGATAACGATGGGCAAATACAATATTTTTGGCTTAGCCGCCGAATAGGCGATCGCTTGGCTAAAAAGATTGCCCACCTGGTCAGTCCATGGCCAGTAAGCGGGGCTCACAAATTTGAGCTTATAGCTGCTGGACTGTCTGAAGTTCATCGGCCGCACATTTGGGGAACCTGGCAAATTCCCGAAAAATTCTATAAAAAAGCGAGGCCGTTAGCCTCGCACAACAACATTATCAAAGTGACGTCTTGAGCGTCACTTTTCTTTTTGCCTAATGGTGGGGGCTATTGTACGAGATTCGAACCGGAAACCAAAAGGTTGGTAAAGAAAGGGATGACTGTCGATGAATATTTGGAACATGAACCGGAGGAAGAAAAGGCTGAATCTAAGCAAATTTCAAGCGTTTTGGACTCTGATGTGGAGGTTTGGTCTCGGGTTTGGTGGCAACTTTTGGATGAGCAGTTTTTGGTGTGGTATATATGGCTCAAGGATAATTTTGAGGGGATGAAGGAGTGGGTGGAGGAGGTGAAAGGAAATATGGAAGAGTAAATCGCCATGCTCAAAAATATCACTATACATCTTTAGTTTATCCAAATTCCTATATCAATTTTTTCACCAACAACTTGCTCAAAATAACTAGCTCCTATGGCAATACCAACAGATGTCAGAGATAGGTGTTTTAGCGCTGATTTTTCCCATAATTCCAATAGTTCTTTTCCGTTATCTATTTCGTCAGAAATTTTTTTCTTTATCTCTTCATTATTCTTGATATGGCTTTCATAGATTGAAACCAGTTTTTTTTCTGTCTCTTCTTCGACATTCTTTTCTTTAAGGTGTTTTTCAAGATCTGTCTTATTTTTAAATCTGATAAAGTATTTGCCTTCTTTTGTATCCAAAAATACAATTTCTTTTTTAACATCATCAGGCAAATTCAAACTATCAATTTGATCCTTTTCAACTAAATTTAAAAACAGAAAACTATACTGTTGTTTATAAATATTTATTAAATCCCAACTGCCAATTCCAATACTTCCACAACCAGCATATTCAATGTGCTGAAACTCGGCACTTGTATCTTTGAATCCCAGAAACGGTTTTATGTGCGTGTTTAAGTAAATTTTGAAAGCATCCCAAGAAACAATTCCTCCGTAGCTTGTATATCGTAAAAGATAACAAAGAGTAATAATTTTTAATTGATCAACAGTAAGTTTGTTGATTGTAGAAATTGCCTCGTTATAAACGATATTTTTTAATTCTTCTTTACCTGTTTTATCGTTTTTTATTCTACTCACTACTAAATTTGCTAATAAATTTCTCAATTCTTCATTCTGTTTGCGACCACTAATTTTTGCCGCTTCCATAAGCGTTAATTGAGTATCCGGCTCTTTTAATTTAGAAATCTCTTGTTCCGGTAGTATTTTTAATTTTTCCACAAGAAGCTGTTTGAATTCATTGGTTCTTTGTACATAAACCGTCTCCGCCTCATCTTTAAATTCTATAAGTTTTTGATCAACGACAGAACTCACAAGATCTTTTACCTCAGTATATGTCAAACCATTTTGAATATTTACTTGCCCAATTTGAGCTTTTACTTCTTCGGCTTTATTTTCAATTTTCAAAGATGGAGAATTTACCTTTTTAAAATCAAAGGTTATCTTAATTTTTTCTATGATATTTTTAAACCAGCTTATATTCATAGTTTTTGAAATAATTACTCTCCCCAAACTCCCGCCAAAATTTCATCTATCCGCTTTTCGGCTTCCGTTTTGAGCAGTCGCACGCCTTCCAAAGCCTGCATTTGCTTGTCCAATTTTTCCACGATTTGGCGTTGGGTTTCGAGGGGTGGGAGAAATACTTGATATGAATTTAACAGGTCTGTATTAACGCCGGACTGCCCCGCACTCCTTTGTGAATTATTTACTACAAAATTTTGAATCTTTGGATTTTGCAGGTAATAGAATAAATAATTTTTATCTATTCTGGTTTCATCTGGTATTGCCTTCATTAGGGCTACATTGTAGGCACCTTCCATTCCTCTTAATATCTGAAAAATTGGAGGACCATACCTTGCAATCATTACATCATCTTTGTTGAAAAATTTAGTGACGCTGTCCTTTTTAACAAATGTTTTGAAGTCATCAGATTTAAAATCGCGAATTTGAATAAGTCTAATATATCCGTCTTGTTCTTCGTAAATAAAACTTTCCTTTGGTGGTTGAGATCCACCGCTAAATTTGCATATATCTGAAAGTAAAACAGTATCCCAACTTGAATCTTCAAAGATGTTTTCTGGTATAAGAAAATTTTTCTCAATCCTCTCCGCCCCCTCAATAATCTGCTTTTGCTTTTCGATTTTGGCAACGATTTCATTTTGGACTTCAAGCGGTGGGAGAGGGATTTGTAATTCAAGAAAGTTATCTACCTCAACACTTCGTCTTCCTGTCGCGCCAGACACCATATTATTGATTTGATCGTAAAAACTTTTTTGTGTAACAATGGCTTCAAGGTATTTTGGATTTACTTTATCTGTTTTAATCTCAAAATATGGAAACGAACTTGTTACAACTGCACCGTCAAGAATTGCTGGAACAATACCAAAAGCACCATTTCGGGCATCAATTTTTGACATAATAAAATCACCCTCATTTACAATAAATTGAGATTCTGTTTTGATTTCTGAACCTAAAACTTCTTGTCGAACAAAAACACCTTTTCCATAGAGTTTAATAGTGACTTGCCTATATAAAACATCATCTTCAAGTTTTATTTTATTGGCTTTCTGAATCAATAATTCTCCAAGTGTTTCAAACGGAAATTGTTTTGTTTCTTTCAGTATTTCAAAAAGTTTTACAAGTTTTTCGTCTTTCTCCAAAATCTGCTTATCCAGTTTACTCAAATACCCCCTTGCAATATCCATTTGCAGGGCATTTTGCGCGTCAAAAGAAGCGAGAATTTGCAAAGCAATCTTGGGATCAGCTTTTTGGAGTTCTTGATAGCGTTTATCAATCTTTGAGCCATTTTTGATTTCTGTACCTTTCAAAACTTCTTGCCAGTCTTTTATTTGCTCCACGCTTAAATTACTGCGGTAGTTTTGCAGGTTAAAATGATAATTATGGGCTTTTTCAATTGCCTTGGCGACTTCGTTGTCAATTTGTCCTTCCACAATATTGTCAAACTGCCACAATTTCTCGTCATACATTTCTTTACTGATCTTTTTGCTTTCAAGTTTTTTATCCAAGTCCGCCACTAATTTTTCTCGCTTTTTGGCGTTCTTTTCTTTGGTCTTTTCGCTGACTTCTTTTTTTATTCGCTCGGCAATTCTTGGATCAAGTGTTTCAATCTGTTCTTTAGAAATGCAAAAACTGTGTTTAGTATCTTGTGGCTTTTTGCCTTGCTTAACTTCAGTAAACAATTTCAAAAGTTCG
>Ga0116182_1001468_pt1 | contig 24338 bp, 19 predicted proteins | sample AD_UKC077_MetaG_FD_89805 | JGI IMG/M metagenome (GOLD analysis project Ga0116182, IMG submission 89805) | Active sludge microbial communities of municipal wastewater-treating anaerobic digesters from USA - AD_UKC077_MetaG | ecosystem: Engineered > Bioreactor > Anaerobic > Digestate | place: USA...
CGGCTGGTTGTCGCCGGCACGCCCGAGGCGGTCGCCGCCTGCCCCGACTCGCACACCGGGCGCTTTCTGCGGGCCGTGCTCGGCCAGTCATAGATTGGGATTGTCGGCGGGCGGTCAAAACGCTAGAGTGGTTTCTATTCATCGTAACACGCAGAGGCCGGCTGGGCCGGCAGGATCCGAGGATTGAGCATGAACAGACTCCGGTATTGGAACGAGCGCGCGGAGACCCTGAGCCGCGACGAGCTGGCGGCGGTGCAGTTGAAGGGCCTTCAGTGGACGGTCAAGCACGTCTGGGCGAACAACGAGTTTTACCGCCGCAAGCTGGCCGAAGTCAGCGTCGAGCCGGGGGACATCCGTTCGCTGGACGACATCCACGAGCTGCCTTTCCTGACCAAGGATGATTTCCGAGACCAGTATCCGCTCAACATGCTCTGCATGCCGCGCGGATCGGTCCGCGAGATGCACATGAGCTCCGGCTCGACCGGCACGCCGGTGGTGATGGCCTACACCGAGGCGGATCTGACGCAGTGGGCGGAGTGCATGGCGCGCTGCCAGATCATGGCCGGCCTTCAGCCCGGCGACGCGATCCAGATCATGCCGACCTTCGGGCTCTTCAACGGCGGCTTCGGCTTTTACCACGGCGCGCGGCGCGCGGGGCTCTTCACCGTGCCGGCCAGCTCGGGCAACACCGCGCGGCAGATCATGCTGATGCGAGACTTCAAGGTCAAGGCCATGGGCGCGGTGGTCTCGTATTCGGCGCGGATCATCGAGATGCTCGACGAGAAGGGCTGGGAGTTGCCCGACCTCAAAATCGGCATCTTCGGCGCGGAGTCGTTCTCCGATGAGATGCGCAACCGGGTTGAGGCGCGCCTCGGCATCAAGGCGTTCGATATCTATGGCATGACCGAGACCGGCGGCGTGGGCACGACCGGCATGGATTGCGAAGCGCGCTGCGGCATCCACGTGTGGGAAGATCAATACCTCACCGAAATCGTCGACCCCGTGACCGGCGCACCGGTGCCGGACGGCGCGGTGGGCGAGGTGATCTTCACGTCGCTGACGCGCGAGGCGATCCCCGTCATCCGCTACCGCACGCGCGATCTGACGCGCGTGGTGAGCCGCGAGCGCTGCGCCTGCGGCCGCACCAGCCTGCGCATCGACCGCATCGAGGGGCGCTGCGACGACATGCTGATCGTCAAAGGCGTGAACTTCTTCCCGAAACAGGTGGAGCAGGCGCTGATGGAAATTCCCGGCGTGCTGCCCGAATACCAGATTATTCTGGAGAACGACCATGGCGTGACCGACGTGCGCATCAATGTCGAGGCGCAGGAGGGCGTGACCGGCTACATGGTCGAGAAGCAGTTGAAAGAACGGCTCGGGTTCAGTCCCAAAGGCGACATCTTCAAGCCCGGCACGCTGCCCCGCAGCGAGGGTAAGGCGCGGCGCGTGTTCCACGTTGACAAGCAGGGGTGATGACGCAGAAATCCTACAGGGTGGCTGTGTTTGTCGAGACCTCGCGCGGGTACGGCAGGGGGCTGTGCGAGGGGATTGCCGATTTTGCGCAGTGCAACGGCAACTGGATGTTCAAAGGCGGCGGCGAGTCGTGGAAGAAAGGCATCGCAGGGATCGCGGGCAAAGTGGACGGCGTGATCGCGCGCATCCCGGATGACGAGATGGCCGGCGCGCTGTCCAGACTGGGCGTGCCGGTCGTGGATCTCTACCGCTGGCGCGAGTATCCCCGGATCGCGACGGTCGACGCGGATCACGGGGCGATCGGCCGGATGGCCGCCGCGTGGTTCATCGAGCGCCGTTTCCGACATTTCGCCTTTTGCGGCTACCACTCCGCTCCCTTCTCCAACCTGCGCGGCGCGGCGTTTAAAGAGACGGCCGAACAGGCGGGATTCACCTGTTCGGTCTATGAAGCGACCCGCTTCAAGCCGGACTTTCTCGGCAAGCTGATCCTTCAGGCGGAGGCATACGGCGAGCCGCCGGACAGCCGGCGGCTGGCGCGCTGGCTGAAGACGCTGCCCGTGCCGACGGCAATCCTCTGCTGCCATGACATCCGCGCCTATCAGGTGATCGCGGTCTGCAAAGAACTCGGGCTGGATGTTCCGCGCGACGTGGCGGTGATGGGCGTGGATAACGACCGCATCCTCTGCGGGTTCGCGTATCCCATGCTGACGAGCGTTGATCCGGACGCGCATCAGATCGGCTGGACCGGTGCCGCGATGCTGCATGAGCGGCTGACGCGCGCGGGCCGCGCGGTGCGGCGCGCGCTGATCGCGCCTTCGCGCATCGTGGAGCGCGCCTCGACCGCGACCGACCCCGTCGAGCCGCAATGGCTGGCCGATGCACTGCGCTTTATTCGCAAAGAGATCCCGGCCGGCGTCAACGCGGAAGAGGTGATCCGGCATGTGGGCCGTTCGCATACGCTGGTCGAACGGGCCTTTGTCAAGGCCCTCGGCAACACGGTCCACCAAGAGATCGCCCGCCTGCGCCTGCGCGAAGCCTGCCGGTTGCTCCAGGAAACCGACCACCCCGCCTCGGAGGTCGCCCGGCTCGCGGGCTTCTCCTCTCCGCAGTACTTCAACCGTCTCTTTTGCGGCGAGTTCGGCCTGCCGCCCGCCGCCTACCGGCACCGCCATTTCCGGTAAGTGTATCCGATTACGTGTAAACGACTAAGTGTTAAGTGTGAGGTCAAGCGTGCGATTAGCCACCCCGCCCACCCCGCAGGTGCGATTCAGTTTTGCCAGAAAAAGCCGTTGGATCAGGCGGCCAAACACTTCATCGTTTACGCTTAGTCCTACACTTCGATCGCTGGCTGGTCTATTGCGACACGTTCAAAAAGAGCGGCTACGGCGCGGCCCGCGGAGGCTCGGACGCCGCGCGCGAAATCATCGCGGAGTGCCATAATTACAATCGGGTTTGCAGGAAATGCAATTGAGAAGTCTGGCGGTCTGGCGTTAATGTGTCCCCGTAAGTGAATCTTACCAAGGGGAAGAGCACCTTATGACCATCATGGCACCGTTGGATTGGCTGGTGATTCTGGGCTATTTCGCCGTGCTGGCGGCCGTCGTGGTGCTGACCCGGCGCAGGCAGGATACGTCAGAAGATTTTTTCCTCGGCGGCCGCAGCGTGGGCTGGCTGGCGATCGGTGCGTCGATCTTCGCGGCGAACATCGGCTCGGAGCACGTGATCGGTCTGGCGGGGCAGGGCGCGCGGACCGGGCTCAGCATGGCGCATTGGGAGTTTCATGCGTGGGTGCTGGTGCTGATGGCCTGGGTCTTCCTGCCCTTCTACTACACGTCCGGCGTGCAGACCATGCCGGAGTTTCTGGAGCGGCGCTTCGGCGCGCGCGCCCGCTGGATTCTCTCGCTCGTGTCGCTGGCCGCCTATGTGCTGACCAAGATCTCGGTGACGGTCTTCGCCGGGGCGCTCTTCTTCGAGGTGATGCTGCCCGAGCTGTCGTTGAACATCGCCGGCCAGACGGTCAGCTCGTTCTGGATCGGGGCGTTCACGACAGTGACGCTGGCCGGCGTCTACGCGTCATTCGGGGGGCTGCTGGCGGTGGTCTACACCGATCTGGTCCAGACCGGCATCATTTTAACGGGCTCGCTCTCCGTGACCTTCTTTGCGCTCGCCAAACTGGGGCACACGCTCCCGCAAGGGGGTGTGCTGGACGGGTGGGGGGTGCTGAAGGCGACGCTCAAGCAGTCCCCTGCGGTTGTCGATGCCTTTTCGCTTTGGCACCCGCTCTCGCATCCGACGCTGCCGTGGCTCGGCGTGGTGGTCGCATCGGTGACGGTCGGCGTCTGGTATTGGTGCACGGATCAATTCATTGTCCAGCGCACGCTGGCGGCGCGCAGCCTGACACACGCCCGCCGCGGCGCGCTCTGGGGCGGCTTTCTGAAGCTCATGCCGGTTTTCATCTTTCTGGTTCCCGGCATGCTGGGGTATGCCCTGCACCAGCACGGCATCATCCGGATCCCGCTCGACCCGGTGGGGGCCGTCGATGGCGATAAAGTTTTTCCGACGCTGGTGACCACGCTGTTGCCGGCCGGGTTCCGCGGCCTGGTCGTGGCGGGGCTGGTCGCCGCGCTGATGAGTTCGCTTGCGAGCCTCTTCAACTCGGTGGCGACGCTCTTCACGGTTGACGTCTACAAGAAGCTGCATGCCGACGTTTCGGAAAAATGGCTGGTACACGTCGGCCGGTTGACGACGGTCGTGATGACAACGTTGGGCCTGGTCTGGCTGCCGATCATGAAAGCGGTTTCCGGCGGCGGCCTGTACCAGTACATTCAGGCGGTGCAGAGCTTTCTCGCGCCGCCGATCGTCGCCGTCTTTCTGCTCGGCTTGTGCTGGCGGCGATGCAACCTGCGCGGTGCGGTCTGGGGGCTCTCGGCGGGCTTCGTGATCGGCATGGCCAAACTCACCGTCAACGCGCTTTTCCGGACGGGTGATCCGGCGACGCTGATGACGCGTATCGCGACGTTCCAAGATTTCTACTTTTCGGGACTGCTGCTGGCCTTTAGCGTAGCGGTAGTGGTGGCGGCCTCGCTGACCGCGCCCGCGCCCGACCCCGCCGCGATCAGCGGGCTCTGCTTCAGCACGCTCGACGCGGCGTATCGCCGCGAGAACCGGACGAGCTGGAACCGGGTGGATGTGATCGCATCGTGCGTCGTGGCGGGGCTGGTGCTGGCCGCCTATGCGTACTTCTGGACGTGGCTGCGGTGAGGGGCAATCGGCAGTCGGCAATGGGCAATCGGCAATGGAGGGGGCGCAGTATGAGAATGGTGAGAAGCTGTTTAGTTACATTTGTGGTTGCGGCCGCAGGAGTCTGCGCGCAGCAAGAGCCGCTAGCCGTGACCGTGCGCGCGGACCGTCCGGGGCACGCGATCCCGCGGACACTCTACGGCATTTTTTTCGAGGACATCAACGATGCGGCCGACGGCGGCCTCTATCCGGAGCTGATCGCGAACCGGGGCTTCGACTGGCGCACGCAGGGGCCGGACGGATGGACGCGCGAGTGGCGCGGCGAGGCGATGGGGAGGGTCTCGCTGCAGGGGGCCGATCCGGTGCATCCCAACACCTTCCAGTATCTGCGCGTCGAGTGCTACGCGCCGGGAGAAGGCGCGGGCGTGGCCAATGACGGTTTCGGCGGCATCGCGGTGCAGCAGGGCAAAGCGTACACGCTCTCCTTCCACGCTCGGCGGCACGCCGGCTATGCGGGAGGGTTGACCGTGCGGCTGGAAAACGCGCAGAGGCAGCCGCTGGCCGCGTTCCGCATCGCGAAAGACGCTTGGAAGACGGCGTGCGCCGGCGGTCAGCCCGCCTCGCCGCTGGACTCGCCGCCGCCTGCGCCTTGGGCGCGTTACGAGGCGCTCTTCATGCCGACCGCGACGGTGACGAACGCGCGGCTCGCGGTGCTGCTCGACGCGCGCGGAACCGTGGATCTCGATCTGGTTTCGCTTTTCCCGCAAGACACCTACAAAGGCCGCAAGAACGGACTCCGCAAAGACCTGATGGAGATGCTGGCGGCGATGAATCCCGCGACCCTGCGCTTTCCGGGCGGCTGCGTGGTGGAAGGACATAGCTTTGAAACACAGTATCACTGGAAACGCACGGTCGGTCCGCTGGAGCGCCGGGCGCTGAACCACAACCTCTGGGGCTACTGGCAGAGCCACGGACTGGGCTATTACGAGTACTTTCAAATGGCCGAGGATCTCGGCGCCGAACCGCTGCCGATCTTGGCCGCAGGCATGACCTGCCAGTTCCGCAAGCCGCCGGAGAGCCTGCCGCTCGACAGCCTCGACCTGGTGGTCCGTGACGCGCTCGACCTGATCGAATTCGCCAACGGCGAGCCGGACACGCCGTGGGGCCGCGTGCGCGCCGAGATGGGCCACCCCGCGCCGTTCAACCTCAAGTACGTCGGCATCGGCAACGAAAACTGGGACACGCCCTTCCTCGACCGCTATGCGGTCATCGCAAAAGCGGTCAAAGCCAAGCACCCGGAGATCACGATCATCTCCTCCGCCGGCGCCGCGCCGGAGGGGCCGATGTTCGAACTAGCTTGGAGCCGGCTGACGGGGATGAAGGCCGAACTGGTGGACGAGCACTACTACAAGCCGCCGGAGTGGTTCCTGTCTCAGGCGACGCGCTATGACCGCTATGACCGCAACGGACCGAAGGTTTACGTCGGCGAATACGCCTGCCATACGCGCGACCGCAAGAACAACCTGCTAGCCGCGCTGTGCGAAGCGGCCGCGATGACCGGCTTCGAACGCAACGCAGATGTAGTGCGCATGGCCGCTTATGCGCCGCTCTTCAACAAGATCGGCCGCACGCAATGGAATATCGATCTCATTTGGTTCGATAACACGCGCGCCTTCGGCACGCCCTCCTATTACGTGCAGAAGCTGTTCATGAACAATCTGCCGGATGTGTTGCTGCCCGTGGAGGCGCCAGACAATCTCGCGCCGCTGCCGCCGACGGGGACGATCGGGCTGCACACGTGGGAGACGGCCGCTGAATTCAAGGATATCCGCGTCACGCGAGGCGGCGAGACCCTCTATGCCTTTGACCCGAAGGAGGGGACGAAGGGCTGGTCGAAGTCAAAGGAGGGCGCGTGGTCGGTCAGGGACGGCGCGCTGCGCCAATCCGACGCGGCGGTGCGGGAGACCGTGTCCAGTTTCATCGCGGGCGCGCCGTGGGAGAGCTACACCCTCGATCTCAACGCTCGCAAGCTGTCGGGCAAGGAGGGCTTTATCATCCGCGTCCGCGACCAGCGCGACAAGACGGTTCACCTGAACCTTGGCGGTTGGGGCAACAAGGAGCACGGCATCGAGCAGAACGGGCAGAATCCAGTTGTCCGCCAGCCCGGTACCATCGAGACCGGACGCTGGTACGCGATCAAGATCCAGCTTGACGGTGAGCGTGTGCGTGCCTGGCTCGACGGCCGGCCGCTCTTCGACCGGCTGCTGCCGAACGGACAGGCGGCACGCGCCTATCTCGTGGCCGGCCGGGACAGGACGGCGGGCGAGATCGTCGTGAAAGGCGTCAATCCGCACAACGCCCCGGTGACGCTTGCGCTCAGCCTGGCGGGCGCCGACGTGCGGACGCAAAAGGCACGGCGCATCACGCTGACCGGCCGTCCGGACGATGTGAACACGATGGAGGAGCCGTACACGATCGCCCCGAAAGAAGACACGTTTGATGTGCCGGGCGCGGCTTCGCACGTGACACTCCCCGCGCATTCGCTCACGATTATCAGAATCAAGGCGGAGTAAAGGCGGCAGGGAGCGAAAGGAAGGGAGTGAAAAGATGGCCCGTTACGCAATCGGTTTGGACTACGGCACCAACTCGTGCCGCTCGCTGATCGTCAACCTCGACAATGGTACGGAGGTCGCCTCGCATGTTTATGCCTATCCGTCGGGCCAGATGGGGGTGATCGTCGACCCGCGTGACCCGAATGTCGCGCGCCAGAATCCGGCGGACTATCGCAGCGGCTTGATCGCGATCGTTGTCGAAGGCCTGAAAAAGGCGCACGCCGCCGATCCGGCCTTCTCGCCCGACACGGTGGTGGGTATCGGTGTCGATACGACCGGCTCGACGCCGATGCCCGTGGACCGTTCCGGCACGCCGCTGGCGCTGCATCCTGAATTCAAGGACAACCCCGATGCGCAGGCGTGGTTGTGGAAAGACCACACCAGCCATGCGGAGGCGGCCGAGATCACGGCGCTGGCCGGACAGATGCGGCCGCAGTACCTGGCCAAGTGCGGCGGCACCTACTCCTCCGAATGGTTCTGGGCGAAAGTGCTGCGTCTCAAACGCGCGGCGCCGCGCGTGTTTGAAGCCGCGTTCAGCTTCGTCGAATTGTGCGACTGGATCCCGGCGGTGCTCACGGGTATCGAGGATCCGCTCGCGCTCAAGCGCAGTGTCTGCGCTGCCGGCCACAAGGCGCTGTACGCGAACGTGTGGGGCGGGCTGCCGGACAAAGCTTTCTTGGCGGCGCTCGATCCCGCGCTGGCCGACCTGCGCGACCGCCTTTACGCGACCGCCCACACCGCCGACGTCAAGGCGGGCGGGCTTTGCGCCGGATGGGCGAAGACGCTCGGCCTGCCCGCCGGCATCGCCGTGGCGGTCGGCGCGTTCGACGCGCTCATGGGCGCGGTGGGCGCCGGATGCGCCGCCGGCAAGCTGGCGAAGATCCTCGGCACCAGCACGTGCGACCTCTTGGTCGCCAGGAACGATCCGCCCCTGCGCGACATCCCCGGCGTGTGCGGCATGGTGGACGGCTCGGTTATGCCCGGCTATATCGGCATTGAGGCGGGACAGTCGGCCGTCGGCGATATTTTTCTGTGGTGTGTGAACCATCTGGTGCCGGATGCGTACGGGGCCTCGCAGGGCGATAAGTTCGCTGCATTAGACGAGGCGGCATCCAAGTTGAAGCCGGGAGAAAGCGGACTGCTGGCGCTCGACTGGAACAACGGCAACCGCTGCGTGCTGACGGATGTGCGGCTTTCCGGCCTGCTGCTCGGACAGACGCTGCACACGACTGCGGCGGAGATTTACCGCGCGCTCGTGGAGGCCACGGCCTTTGGCGCGCACATGATTATTGATCGCGTGCGTGACTATGGCGTGCCGGTGGAACAGGTCATCACTTGTGGCGGTCTGTCCGCCAAGAGCCCTTTTCTCATGCAGGTGTACGCCGACGTGCTGAATATGCCGATGGCGGTCGCGGCATCGGACCAGACCTGCGCGCTGGGCGCCGCGCTGTTCGGCGCGGTCGCGGCGGGCGCTTTCGAGAATATCGAGGCGGCGCAGGCGAAGGTCTGCCGCGTCCGTGGCCGGGTCTATCAGCCGATCCCGGAGAACGTGGCGGTTTACGCCGAGCTGTTCAGGCTGTACCGTCAGCTTCACGACGGGTTCGGGACCGCAGCGTGGAGCGGCGGCATGGCCAATGTCATGAAGGCGCTGATCGCGCTCCGGGAACGTCAGCGGTAAAGAGGATCGACGGGTCTCGACAGGTGACGGCAGGTCTCGACACCTGTCGATACCGGTCGAAGCCGTCGATTCCCGTCGGGGAAATGTCAATGCTCGAAGCACTCAAAGTAATCGTCTGCGAAGCCAACCTCGCGCTGGCGCGGCATGGGTTGGTGACGCTCACGTGGGGCAACGTCAGCGGTATCGACCGCGCGCGCGGCCTGCTGGTGATCAAGCCCAGCGGTGTGCCGTATGACGCGCTGACGCCCGAGGCGATGACGGTGACCGATCTCGACGGCAAGAGGGTTGAAGGCCCCTGTGCGCCCTCATCCGACACGCCGACCCACGCGGTGCTGTACCAAGCGTTTCCGAATGTCGGAGGCGTCGTCCACACGCATAGTGTCTATGCCACGGCCTTCGCGCAGGCGGCGCGCGAGATCCCGTGTCTTGGCACGACGCACGCCGACCATTTCCACGGCGCGGTTCCCGTCGCGCGGATACCGGCGTCGGCCGAGGTGTGCGATCAGTATGAGCGGCATATCGGCCTGCTGATCGTCGAGCGCTTCCGCGGTCTGGATCCCGATGCCGTGCCCGGCGTGCTGGCGGCGGGGCACGGCCCCTTTGTCTGGGGGCCCGATCCCTTGAAGGCGGTCGAGAACGCGGTTGCTCTGGAGGCGGTCGCGCAAAGGGCTGCCGCGACCTTTGCGTTGCGCCCCGATATCGCTCCGTTACCCGGCTACCTGCTCGACAAGCACTACGGCCGCAAACACGGTCCCGGCGCTTATTATGGCCAGGGGAATGACCGATAACCAACGGGACGTCCCAAGATCAAACAAGGAATGTGCAAGAATGAAGGAGAGAACGATGAGTCTGACGAACGTGCCTGACATTAAGATCGGAGTCGTCGGCGTGTCGCGAGACTGTTTCCCCGCCTCGTTGACTCAGAAGCGCCTCGACGCGCTGATGGCGGAATTAAAGAAACAGAAGGTGCGCGCGGTCGCCGCCACGGTGATCGTCGAGAACGAGACGCAGGCGTTGGCCGCGTGCGACGAGCTGGTCGCGGTCGGCTGCAACGCGGCCGTGGCGTATCTGGGGAATTTCGGGCCTGAGGCGCCCACGACCTTGTTTTTACAGGAGTTTCCCGGTCCCTGTATGGCCGTGGCTGCGGCCGAAGAGAACAAGGCCGTACTTGCGAACGACCGCGGGGACGCGCTGTGCGGCCTGCTGAACTGTTCCTACAACATCGGGCTGCGCCGCCTCGCCGTCCACATTCCGCAGTATCCCGTGGGGCTGCCGAAGGATCTCGCGCAGAAAATCGGCGAGTTCGTCGCGATCGCCCGCACGGTGGTCGGCGTGAAAGCCCTCAAGATCTTCGGCTTCGGTCCGCGGCCGCAGGATTTTATGGCGTGCAACGCGCCGATCCAGCCGCTCTATGACCTCGGCGTTACGGTGATGGAGAATTCCGAGCTGGACCTGCTGGTGGCGTACAAAGCGGCCGCGAAAGAGAAGAAGACGATCGCGGCGATCGCCGCCGACATGGCGAAAGAGCTGGGCGCGGGCTGCCGCTGGCCGGACCTGCTGCCGCGCCTCGCGCAATATGAGCTGACCCTGATGAAGTTTTACGAGGCGAATCTCGGCGCGTCATCCTACGGCGTTTTCGCGAACAAGTGCTGGCCGTCGTTTGAAGGCGCGTTCGGCTTCGTGCCCTGTTACGTCAACAGCCGCCTCGCGGGGCGCGGCATTCCGGTGGCCTGCGAGGTGGACCTCTACGGCGCGCTCTCCGAGTACATGTTGCAGTGCGCGACGGGACTGCCCGCCACCCTGCTCGACATCAACAATTCCGTGCCGGCCGACGTGATCAAGGGCAAGAACCTCAAGGGGGTTCCCGCCCGAGACCTCTTCATGGGTTTCCACTGCGGCAACACGTGCAGCTCCTGCATGAAAAGCTGTTCGATGAAGTTCCAGCTCATCATGAACCGCCTGATGGAAGGCGGCCGGGCGCCGGACATCACGCGCGGTACGCTCGAAGGCCCGCTCAAGCCCGGCCCCGCCACGATGTTCCGCCTGCAGGGCAACGCCGACGGCGAACGGACGAGCTATCTTGCGGAGGGCGAGATCCTGGACATCGATCCCTGCTCCTTCGGTGGGATTGGCATCGTGGGCATCCGCGATTTCGCGCGCTTCTACCGCCACGTGCTGATCAGCAAACGGTTCCCGCATCACGGCGGCTTCGGATTCGCGCACGCCGGGCGCGCGCTGTTCGAGACAGTCACGCTGCTGGGCGTGGACGACATCAACACGCCCCTGCCGGAGGGTGTGCGATATCCGGGAGAGAATCCGTTCGTATAGGGTTATGGGGGGGCTCGCGGGCGCCGGTGATTGGAAAGCATTGCGAGGCGCGTGCGAAAAAACGCGGATTGCTTTTCGGCGGGCATTCGATTTAAATACAGCAAGGAATAGTGATGGGCAGGGGTTCCTGCCGGTAAAACAAAAAAGGGGCACAAACAAATGAAGCATCTTTTAGCGGCATGCGCGGTCGCTGTGGCGGGCGTTTGGGCGACGCAGGCGGACGGACCGGCTCTCGAGGAAGGGTTTGTCTCGCTGTTCAACGGCAAGGATCTGACCGGATGGGTCGGCGCGACCGACGGCTACAAGGTAGAGGACGGGGTTCTCTATTGTGATCCGAAAAAGGGCGGCAAGTTGATGACCGCCAAGGAGTACGACAACTTCATTCTGCGTTTCGACTTCCTGCTGTATACCAACTCCAACAACGGGCTGGGCATCCGTGCGCCGCTGCAAGGGGATGCTGCCTACAACGCGATGGAGTTGCAGATTCTCGATGATTCAGGGTCGCAGTACACCAAGCTGCAGCCGTATCAGTACCACGGCTCGATCTACGGCGTGGTGCCGGCAAAGCGCGGTTTTCAGAAAAAGGTCGGCCAGTGGAACGTTCAGGAGGTCCGCGCGATCGGCTCGAAGATCACGGTGCTCCTGAACGGCGAGGTGATTGTGGATGCTGATCTCGCCACCATCAAGGAGACGATGGACAAAAAGGCGCACCCCGGCCTGCACAACCCCAAGGGGCACATCGGCTGGCTGGGGCACGGCACGCGCGTGGACTGGCGTAACATCCGCATCAAAGAGGTCCCGGCCGACTACCCGGTGGTGAAGCCGACGGACAACACGCCGCCGGCGGGATTCACCGCGCTCTTCAACGGCAAGGATTTAGCGAACTGGAAGGGCGTGACCCGCGCCGAGAAGTTTGACAACCCGCTGGTTCGCCAGAAAGCCGCGCCCGAGAAGCGGGCCGAGATGCAGGCGAAGGCCGACGAGGAGATGCGCAAGAGCTGGCATGTGCGCGACGGCGGTACGCTCTATTTTGACGGCAAGGGGTACAGCCTGGCCACGGCCAAGGATTACGGCGATTTCGAAATGTGGGTCGACTGGCGGCTGTTGACCGTGCGCGGCGACAGCGGGCTGTACCTGCGCGGTTCGCCGCAGGTCCAGATCTGGGACCCGCACAACCAGTGGAAGATCGGGTCCGGCGGCCTGTACAACAACAAGAAAAACCCGAGCCAGGCGCTCGCGATCGCCGACCGCCAGATCGGCGACTGGAACACGTTCTACATCAAGATGGTCGGCGACAAGGTGACGGTCAAGCTGAACGGCACCCTGGTCGTGGACAACACCGTGCTGGAAAACTATTGGGACCGCAACCAGCCGATCTTCTCCAAAGAGCAGATCGAACTGCAGTGCCACGGTGACCCGATCGAGTTCAAGAACATCTATATCCGCGAACTCTGAGGCGGGGGTGGCGCGCATTTGCGGCCCGCGCTGATTTTTGCTACAGTTCACTTTTACGGTTTGGACGGATAAGATGAAATGTGAACTGTGTCATAAAGCGGACGCGGAAACCGCGATCCGGCGCGAGGTCGGGGGCGAGCTTCAGGAGCTGTATGTCTGCCAGGGCTGCGCCCGGCAGGAGGCGGCTGCTGCGGCGCCGCCCGACGTCGACGCTGAGCAGCCTGTCGCGGGTGGGATGGGGACGGTGCCGTTGATGGGCATGATCCTCGACGCGGCATTTGAGATCGTGGGGCGCGCCATGAATCGCGCCGAGCCGGCGTGTCCGGCCTGCGGCATCCTGCGTCATGAATACCGCAAGCAATCGCGTCTGGGGTGTCCGGCGTGTTACGAGGCTTTTGCCAGAGAGCTGGATGCGGCGATTTTTGATCTGCACCGCGCCAGGCAGCATGTCGGCAAGGTCCCGCAGCGTGCGCAGGCCCTGTGTCAGCGACGGCAGCTTGAGGCACGCCTGGCGCAGGCGGTCAAGGAGCAGCGCTATGAGGAGGCGATCGCGTTGCGCGACGAGCTGCTCCGCCTGCCCGAGCCCGATGCGGCGAAGGGAGGCCCGGCATGATGCTGACCTCGGAGGCGCAAGACGCGCCGCGCCCCGCGCTGCCTGAGCAGGCGGCGACGATCGCGATGAGTTGCCGCGTGCGGCTGGCGCGCAATCTGGCGGGCGAACGCTTCCCGGACTGGGCCACCGAACGTGACCGCGAACGGGTCCTGAACGCCGTGCGCGAGGCTTTGAGCGCTGAAGCGCCCGAGCTGCGGGTCACGCCGGTGGCGGGGGTCGAGGAGCAGGACCGCGACATGCTGTGCGAATCGCACCTGATCAGCAAAGAGCTGCTGGAGCGGGCGGCGGGCGGCGGCGTGGCGGTGGCCAAGGACGGTTCGGTCTGCGTGATGGTCAACGAAGAGGACCATCTGCGTATCCAGGGTTTCGCGCAGGGGCTGGATGTCGCGGGGGCGTGGCGGCGCGCGGATGCTCTGGACACCGGTTTGGAGCGCCACCTCGCCTATGCGTGGTCGCCGCGGCTGGGCTATTTGACCGCCTGCCCCAGCAATGTCGGCACCGGCCTGCGCGCGGGCGTCATGCTGCACCTGCTGGGCTCGAGCCTGCTGGGCGAGATCGAGCCGGTCGTGCGCGGTCTGGAACGGATGCGGTTGCTGGTGCGCGGCATCGGCGGCGAGGGGTCCGAGGCGGCGGGGCAGATTTATCAGGTCTCGAACATGGACACGCTGGGAACCGACGAGGCGGGGATCATCCGCCGCGTGACGCGCATCTGCTCCGAAGTGGTGCGCCAGGAGCACAACGCGCGTGTGCGCCTGCTGCAGGAGACGCCGCTGGTGCTGGTCGACTGTCTGGCGCGTTCGCTGAGTGTCCTGCAGAACGCGCGCCTGCTGGCGACGGCCGAGGCGCTGGAATTCCTCTCGGCGTTGCGGTTGGGGGCGGCGATGGGGCTTTGCACGCGCCTGAAGGTGTCGGATGTGGACGCGCTGATCCTGATGATGCAGCCGGGCCATCTGCAGAAGGGCCTGGGAACGTCCTTGACATCCGACGAGCGCGATGAGATGCGGGCGGAGTTTTTGAGCCGCAAGGTGGCCCGCGTGAAATTGAAGTGTTGAGGAGGCGATATGAACGGATTCGGTCATTTTACGGAGCGTGCGCAGCGCGCGTTACAGTTGGCGGCGCGCGAGGCCGAGCGCTTCAACCACCCCTACATCGGCACCGAGCATCTGCTGCTGGGACTGGTGGCGCTGGGCGAGGGCGTGGCGGTTGAGGTGTTGGAGGAGCTCGGGGTGTCGCTGGATGACGTGCGCATCGCGGTCGAGCGCATGGTCGGTTTTGGCGGCGACATCAAGACCAAGGGCGAGCTGCCTTACACGCCGCGCACTAAGAAGGTGCTGCAACTGGCGGTCTCCGAGGCCCAGTCGATGCAGCAGCAGATGGTGGGCACCGAGCACCTGTTGCTGGCGTTGCTGCGCGAAGGCGAGGGCGTGGCCGCGCAGGTCCTGCAGTCGCTGAATGTCCGGATCGACGAGGTCTTAGACGGCGTGCGCCGCTGCCTGGAGGCGATGGAGGATGCGGACGAGGTGGAGGACGGGTTCGACCCGTCCGACCGCGAGGAGGAAGAGCGGCAGGGCCCGATGCCGGAGACGCCGCCGCCGGGCGCACCGCCTCCGGCCGGCGCGAAAAAAGAGGTGAAGTCCAAGACGCCGGCGCTGAACGCATTCGGCCGCGACTTGACCGAGCTGGCGAAACAGGGCGAGCTGGATCCGGTGGTCGGCCGCCGCAGCGAACTGGAACGCGTGATCCAGATCTTGAGCCGCCGCTCCAAGAACAACGCGGCGCTGCTGGGCGAGGCCGGAGTGGGCAAGACGGCGGTGGTCGAGGGGCTGGCGCACGCGATCATCAACGGCGATGTGCCGGAGCGCATGCTCGGCAAGCGCGTGATCGCGCTCGACATGGCGCTGATGGTGGCCGGCACGAAGTATCGCGGCCAGTTTGAAGAGCGCATCAAGGCGGTGGTGGACGAGATCCGGCGCGAGAAGAACGTGATCCTGTTCCTGGACGAGCTGCATACCATCGTGGGTGCCGGCGGGGCTGAGGGCGCTATGGACGCCGCCAACATCATCAAGCCCGCGCTGGCGCGCGGCGAGCTGCAGTGCATCGGCGCGACGACGCTCAGCGAGTACCGCAAATCGATCGAGAAGGACGCCGCGCTGGAGCGCCGTTTCCAGACCGTGCGCGTCGAAGAGCCGACCGTCGAGGAGACGGTGTCGATCCTGCGCGGCATCGCGCCGCGCTACGAGGCGCATCACAACGTGCTGTACGAAGCCGGGGCGCTGGAGGCGGCGGCGAAGCTGACCGCGCGTTACCAGCCCGGCCGGCAACTGCCGGACAAGGCGATCGACGCGATCGACGAGGCGGGGGCGCGGGTGCGCATGCGGGTGTCGGCGCGGCCGCCGGACGTGCGCGACTTCGAGCGGCGCATCCGCGAAATGGGCCAGCGCAAAGACGCGGCCATCCGCGATCAGCATTTCGAAGAGGCGGCGGCGCTGCGCGACGAAGAGCGCAAGGCCAAGCAGGAGCTGGACGCCGTGGTGGCGGCGTGGAAGGCCGAGCACAGCGAGAAGGCCCAGCCGGTGACGGTCGACGACGTGACGGAAACGGTGGCGCACATCACCGGCGTGCCGATCAAGCGCATGAGCCAGACCGAGCTGGCGCGCATGCTCAACATTGAGCAGGAGCTGCAGGAGGCGGTCGTGGGCCAGGCCCCGGCGATCCAGGCGGTGGCGCGCGCGCTGCGGCGTTCGCGGGCTGACCTCAAGGATCCCAAGCGGCCGATCGGCTCGTTCATCTTTCTGGGCCCCACCGGCGTGGGCAAGACCTTGCTGGCCAAGGCGCTGGCCGAAAAGATGTTCGGCGACGAGAAGGCGCTGATCCAGATCGACATGTCGGAGTACATGGAGAAGTTCACGGTCTCGCGCCTGATCGGCTCGCCGCCCGGCTACATCGGCCACGAAGAGGGCGGGCAGCTCACCGAGCGCGTGCGGCGCCGGCCGTACAGCGTGGTGCTTTTCGACGAGGTGGAAAAGGCGCACCCGGACGTGATGAACATGCTGCTGCAGCTTCTGGAGGAGGGGCGGCTCACCGACAGCCTGGGGCGGCAGGTCGATTTCCGCAACACGGTGGTGATCCTGACCTCCAACCTCGGCTTCGACACGTCCAAACAGGGGCAGGGCCTGGGCTTCGCGCATGAGTCAGCGCAGGAGGACTACGGCCGGCTGCGCGACCGCATGATCAACGCGGCCAAACAGATTTTCAAGCCGGAACTGCTGAACCGGTTTGACGACATCATCGTCTTCCGCAAGCTCGACAAGGCGGATGTCGTCAAGATTCTCGACATCGAGCTGGCCAAGCTGCGCGAGCGGCTCGCGGCCAAAGCGATCACGCTGGAGCCGGACGCCGCCGCCACCGAGTTTCTGGTCGGCAAAGGCTTCGATCCCGCCCTGGGCGCCCGGCCGCTGCGGCGCACCGTCGAGCGGCACCTGGAAGACCGGCTGGCCGAGGAGCTGCTGCGCGGCGTGCTGACCGCAGGCGTGATCGAGATTAGCGTGGCCGGGGACGGGCAGGGGCTCGCGTTCCGCATGCGGGACGAGTTGCCGCTGCGCACGCCGACCGCGCGAGAGGCGGCGGCGCCGTCTCCGGAGAAAACAGAGACAACAACGGCCGGCGTGCCGAAAAAGCCCGCCGCAGGCACGAAAAAGCGCGCGCCGCGCGCGAAAAAGAAGGCCGACTGAAAAATCCCGCTTGCCACGCGGGGCGCGGTGTTGGTAATGTATCGCGTTTCACGGAGGAGAAAATGGTCAAAATCAGACTTCGCAGGACAGGCTGCAACAACAACGCGTCGTATCGCGTGGTGGCGGCGGACGAACGTTCGCCCCGCGATGGTAAGTTTCTTGAGATTCTGGGCTGGTATGAGCCCAAGCGTGAAGGCGAGAACTTCAAGCTGGATCTGGAGCGCGTCGCGCATTGGCAGTCCAAGGGCGCCCAGATGAGCGAGACCGTGGCGAGCATGGTCCGCAAGGCTAAGAAGGCCGCGCCCCTGACGGCGGCGGTGTAAGGGTCGCGCGGCGGTCGGTATGGGTGAACCCCTGCAGATCGATGTGCTGACCGTGTTTCCGGGCATGCTCCGCGGGTTTCTCGAGGAGAGCATGCTGCGGCGGGCGGCGCGGCAGGGCGCGGTTGTTTTTCGGACGGTGGATCTGCGTGACTTCGCGCGTGACGCCCGGCGCACGGCGGATGATCGTCCGTACGGCGGCGGTCCCGGCATGATCATGAAGCCGGAGCTGTGGTTCGAAGCGATCGAGGCGGTGCGCACGCCGGGTGCGCGGGTGATCCTGATGACCCCGTCCGGCGTGACGTTCCGGCAGGCGGAGGCGCGGCGGCTGGCGAAGGCCCGTCACCTGATCTTTGTCTGCGGCCACTATGAAGGCATTGACGACCGCGTGCGCGCGGCGCTGGTGACGGACGAGCTGTCGATCGGCGACTACGTGCTCACCAACGGGGTCCTGCCTGCGGCGGTGGTGGTCGATGCGGTGGTGCGGTTGCTGCCCGGCGTGCTGGGCGGCGGCGAGGCGGCGACTCGAGACGAGTCCTTTAGCGAGGTCCGTCTGGAATACCCGCAGTACACGCGCCCGCCGGTGTATCGCGGGATGGCGGTGCCAGCGGTGTTGCAGAACGGCAACCATGCCGAGGTGGAGGCCTGGCGCGAGCGGCAGGCGTTGGACAGGACGGCGAAACGGCGGCCGGATTTGTTGGTTCGTTAGTTCATTGTAGTGCGTGAGCATAGTTGGAGAAGTGAGATGATTGCGAAAGCGATTGATAAGATCAATGCCGAGCAGGTTGCCAAGGCGAATGCCGGCAAGAGCGCCCCGGCGTTCAAGGTGGGCGACAGCGTCAAGGTCTTTGTGAAGATCAAGGAGGGCGATAAAGAGCGTGTGCAGGCGTTTGCCGGCACCGTCATCGCCCGCGACAATGGCACAGGCAATACCGCGACCTTCACGGTCCGCCGTATCTCGTACGGCGTGGGCGTGGAAAAGGTTTTCCCGCTGAATTCGCCGTACATTGACCGCGTCGAGGTGGAGCGTTCCGCCCGCGTGCGTCGCGCCAAGCTCTACTACCTGCGCAACCTCACGGGCAAGAAAGCCCGCCTGCGCGAGGCGTGAGAAAACCCGCGCGCCGGCAGATCGGCCGGCGCGCCGTGAGGGTGCCGTCTGGATTTAGGATGCGGGAGCGCGGAGGAGACTTCCTTTCGCCCGCGTCCTAAATCTTTGCTTTTCAGGAAAGCCGGTCATGCGAGTCGCCATCTGCCATGCACAACGCCGATTTGCCGTCGATACGTCTGCGGTGAGGCGGCTGGTCCGCGGTCTCGCGGGGTTGGCCCGGACACCCGCTGAGCGGCCGTGGCAGGAGGTGACGGTCCACCTGCTGGACGACGCCGGCATCGCGCCTGTCAACCGGGCGGTCCTGGGCCACGAGGGCGCCACGGATGTGATCACGCAACGCTACGAGCCGATTCCCGGCGAAGCCGACGGCCTGGTCGGCGAACTGTTCGTGAATGTCGAGCGTGCTCTCCGCGCCGCACCGCGCCGCGCCGGGTGGTCGGCCGACCGCGAGCTCGCGCTCTATCTGGCGCACGGCTGCGACCATCTGACCGGCGCGGACGACGCCACGCCGCGCGAACGCGCCCGCATGCGCCGCCGCGAACTGGCATGGCTCAGGCGGCTTTCATTGACACCTCTCTTCCAAAGCGCTAAGCTGAGCCCCTTTCCGCCACGCAAGGGAGACTCGCCATGAACGGAGCCGTGCTGCTCGCGCTGTCCTGTGTGCTGTTTTATCTGGCGTACCATGTCTATGGCCGCCTCGTCGAGCGGGTGTTCGGGGTCGATCCCGCGCGCCCGACGCCCGCGCACACGCTGCGCGATGGCGTCGACTATGTGCCGACCCACCCCGCGATCCTGTTCGGCCACCACTTCGCCAGCATCGCCGGCGCCGGGCCGATCGTCGGACCGGTGCTGGCGGCGCAGTTCGGCTGGGCGGCGGTGGCGCTCTGGATCGTGCTGGGCTGCATCTTGATCGGCTCGGTTCATGACCTCGCCGCGATGTTCCTCTCGATCCGCCACCAGGGCCGCTCGATCGGCACGGTGATCGAATCGCTGATGGGGTACTGGGGCCGCATGCTCTTCCTCTTCTTCTGCTGGTTCACGCTGGTGCTGGTCGTCGCCGAATTTCTGCGCATCGTGGCGGTCACCTTTGTTGAGATTCCGGCCGTCGCCACGGCGTCGCTGCTCTTCATCGGGCTGGCGGTCGTCTTCGGCCGCCTGGTCTACAGGGGCGGCCTGAGCATCCTGACCGGTTCGCTGATCTTTGTGCCGCTGACCTTCGCCTGCGTCTATGCCGGAACGCTCCTCCCGCTCGATCTGGTCAAGCTGCTGGGCTGCGACGTGGCAACCGCCCGGCAGCTCTGGACGGTGGTGCTGCTCGCCTACTGCTTCGCGGCTTCGGTGCTGCCGGTGTGGCTGCTGCTGCAGCCGCGCGACTATCTGAACTCCTACCTGCTCTACGCCATGATGGCGCTCGGCTTCATCGGCATCTTTGTGGCGCGGCCGGCCCTGAATCTCGAGGCCTTTGCCGGCTGGCATGCGGTGAGTCCGTTGAGCGGCCGCTCCGATCCGCTGATCCCGCTGCTCTTTGTGACCGTGGCGTGCGGCGCCTGCTCCGGCTTCCACGCGCTGGTGGCCTCGGGCACCACCGCCAAGCAGGTGGACAGCGAACGTCACCTCCGCCCGGTCGCTTACGGCGGCATGTTGATAGAAGGCGCCTTGGCGATCATCGCGCTGATCGCGGTCGGGGTGATGAGCCAGGCCGAGTACGCCGCGGCGTTGAAAACGCAGGGCGCGGTCAAGCTGTTCGCCGGCGGAATCGCGAGTTTCACCGACAAACTGGGGCTGCCGCACAGCGCGGGCATCGTGTTCATCTCGCTGGCGCTGGCGGCTTTTCTGATGACGACGCTCGACACCGCCACGCGCCTGGCCCGCTTCACGTGGCAGGAGCTTTTCCTGCCGCGCGAACAGCCCGAGGACGCGCCGCCCGTAGCCGCGCCGGTGTCATCCTCGTTCCGTGCCCTCATCTCCAACCGCTACGTCGCCACGCTGGTCGCGGTCGCCGCCGCCGGCTGGCTGCTGCTCGGCGGCGGTGCGAAGAGCCTCTGGCCGGTCTTCGCGTCATCCAACCAGTTGCTCGCCGCGCTGACCCTGCTCGGCTGCAGCCTGTGGCTGCTGCGACATAAGCGTCCGCTCGCGCTCACGCTGCTGCCGATGCTTTTCATGATGGCCACCAGCGGCGCCGCGATCACGACCCTCTTCCTGCGCAACCTGCGGGTGTGGCAGTCAGACGGCTTCAGGGCCGGCGGCGTGATGACGCTGACGACGGGCATCTTGATTATCATGTCGGTCGCGTTGGTCGCGATGGGGGCTGTCAGCATCCGGCAGACCGTGAAACAACCTGTAAAGGGACACTAGACATGGCGAAGGAACTGGCGTTCGTCATCATTAATCCGTATCCGATCCGCAAATCGCGTACCGGCGGCATTATCGCGCGCTACCTGGTGCGCACCGACCTGAAATTGGTCGGCGCGCGCATCATCGGGGCCTCGGCCGAACTGGCCGAGCAATTCGCGACCTATCTGGAAACCTACGATCCCAGCGATCCGGAAAAGTGCGCGCTCTTTTCGGCCTATGTGCGGCGCGTCTACACGCCGGACGCCGCGACCGGACGCCCGCACCGCTCGATGCTGCTGCTCTTCGAGGGCGAGGACGCCATCCGCAAGATCTTCGAGGTCACCGGCTCCATCCGCCAGCAGTGGTGCAGCGGCCAGAGCGTGCGCGACACCTACGGCGACCTGGTGCGCAATCCGGCAACCGGCCGGATCGAGTATTTTGAACCGGCGGTGCTGGTCGGCGCGTCCCGTCAGGTCGTCGGCGACATCCTCCGCATGTGGCTGCTGCATCTGTCGTCGCAAGCCGGCATCGTGCGCGGCGCGCTGGACGTGCCGGGCGGCGTCGACGCGCAGGAGACGCTGGTGATGCTCAAGCCGGACAACTGGCACCAGCCGTCGCTGCGCGCCGGCAACATCATGGACCTGCTCTCCAACTCCGGGCTGCGCATCGTGGGCGTGAAGAAATTCTCCATGTCGGTGGCGCAGGCCGAGGAGTTCTACGGGCCGGTGCGCGAGGGCCTCAAGAAAGTCTTCAAGAAATTCGCGGCGGACCGCGCCGCGCAGGCGCTGTCGCGCGAGTTCGGATTCCCGGTGGACGCCGCGCCGCTCGACGGCCTGTGCGACACGTTGGCGCCGCTCTTCGCCGACCGCGAGTTCGAAAACATCGTGGAGTTCATGACCGGACGCCGCCCGTCGAACTGCCTGCCCGAGGAGCGCACCCTGCCCGGCACCGAGGAGTGCCTCGCGATCGTGTACGAAGGCCTTGAGGCGGTGACCAAGATCCGCGAGATTCTGGGCGCCACCGATCCGACCAAGGCGCGCCCCGGTTCCATCCGCCGCGAGTTCGGCACCAACATCATGGTCAACGCCGCGCACGCCTCCGACTCGGTGGAAAACGCGCGGCGCGAAATGCGCATCCTCGACGTGGCGAATGATCCGCACTTCGAGGCGCTGATCAAAAAATACTATCTGGACTGACGCATCACGGGCGCGTGGTGAAATTGGCATACACGCAGGATTTAGGTTCCTGTGCCGCAAGGCGTGAGGGTTCGACCCCCTCCGCGCCCACCATCCGATGCGTGAACGATCACCCCTCCCAGTCCGCGCACACGAGTTTGGCCTGGGCCAGTACAGTCTTGTCCGCCTCTTCCTGCAGGTCCGGCGGGTAGCCGTATTTCATGGGGTTTGCTTTTTTGTGTCGCCGGAATAGAGTTCATCGTCGACGCAGCCGCAGCCCTCGATGTCGGGCGTGCGGAAGTAGGTGAGCGTGTTGTCCGGCCCCGCGTATTCGGAGAGGAGCACCGTGGGGCCGTCCGCGGAGGGGCCGTCAGACCAGTCCTCCGTCGAGAAGCGCGCCTCGATCATCGTCCCGTTCGGACGCGTCGAGCTTTCGCCGTCCGGATGGAACCGCATGAGCCTCGGGTCGAGCGTGAGCACGGTCTGCACGTCGTGCGGGTGGCCCGCGAACACGCCCTTGTCGTGGCCGTTCATTCCGGGGCGCTGCGCGGCGGACCGCGTGTCGAGCGCGTAGACGAGCGGGCCGCGCATCATGCAGAAGCGCCCGCTCTGGCGCCCGCGTCCGCGCACGGCCCTGAGCGCCATCGGGAAGTCGAGCGCCACCGTGTCGCCCTTCTGCCACACGCGCGGCAGCTTGAGGACGCTCCCCGGCGCGAACGGGTAGGTGACGCGCACGCCGTTGATCTTCGCGACGGGCGCCTGGCACCAGCGCGGCACGCGCACGTCGAAACTGAACGCCGCCGGCCGCTCGGGCTCGACCGTGAAGAGGATCTTGCCGTCCGACGGATACGCCGTCTCTTCGCGGACGGCCACCTTCACGTCCCCGAGGTCGAGGGCCGCCGTGCAGGGCGTGAAGAGGTTCGCATAGACGGCGTTGCGCTTCACGTAGAAGACGTTGCGGGGGATGCGCGCGACGCCGCGGCGGTAGTTGTTCGGGCAGCAGTAGTCGTCGCGCCCGAAGTACGTCCGCTCGCCGTTGAGCGGCGTGTAGTAACGCAGCCGGCGCCCGTCGCGCGACTGCGCGGCGAAAAGTGCGTTGTAGATCGTCCGCTCCATCAGGTCGCCCGTGCGCGCGAGGTCCGCCGCGCCGAGGCGGATCAGGCGGTCGAACACGAGCAGCTCGTAGACGGTGAAGCACGTCTCGCCCACGCAGCCCTCGCCGTCCTGGTCGTCGGTCCAGCACTCCGCGATGCCGCCCGTGCCGGTCACCAGCGTGCCGTCGCCGTGCAGCATGAAGTCAAGCGCGCGGAACGTCGGGCCGAGGAGCTTCGGGTCGGGTTCAAGCCCGTGCATCTCCAACTGCGCGAGCGCCGTGCCGAGATAGCCGTAGGCCTGGCCGTAGAACATCTTGCCGCGGCCGATCACGATCGGCAGCTCCCACTCCTTCAGCGAGCGCTCGTTCAGCAGGAAGTCGCGGTATCGCGCGTCCTTCGTGGCGGCGTAGAGCCGAGCGATGCCGAAGCCGAGCCCGAGCGTCCACTCGCGGTCGGTGATGGAATCAAACTCCCAGTTCGCGGGCATGTCCTTCCAGTGCGCGAGCACGTAGTCCGCGCCCCGTTTCGCCGCCTCGAGGGCGATCTTGTCGCCGTACTCCTCGTATTCGGACATCAGGCCCTGGAGCAGAAAGCCCGTGTCATGCAGGTCACAGAGGGCCTTCATGCGGCTCTCGGGGCGCAGGTAACCGAGATACCCGTCCGGGCTCTGCGTCTCGAGGATCGCGCGGATGACGGCTTCCTTGCGCGCCACCACGTCCGCCTTGCCGGAGTAGCGCGCGAGATGCACGGCCGCGTCCGCGAGCTTGCCGAGCCCCACGAACCCGCCCGCCGCCGTCTTCTCGCGAAACGGTTTGAAGAAGGTCTCCTCCAGGTCGAGCTGCATGAAGTTATTGGTGGTCGTCAGATCGACGCGCCAGCCCAGCACGCCGCCGAGGCGGATGCGGTCCGCCGGCACGGCGTTCCATGCGTCGCCCGCGCCCGCCGCCGTCGCCAACGCCGCGCAACAGACGAGAATCGTATACGTTTTCATTTCCACGCTTCGCTTTCAGCGTCCGCCATTTGCGCCTGCCGCACCCGCACAGTCTCCGATTGAGATAAAATATCATCAGAACGGAGGATTGGCGAGGGAGAAGGGAGAAGGGAGGAAGGAGGAGGGAGAAAGGAAAAAGGAGGAGGGAGGAAGGAGGAAGGAGGAGTTAGGATTTAGGAATTAGGA